>Ga0247782_1000031_pt1 | contig 206820 bp, 136 predicted proteins | sample UWRJL019104C5_FD_179928 | JGI IMG/M metagenome (GOLD analysis project Ga0247782, IMG submission 179928) | Plant litter microbial communities from Arlington Agricultural Research Station in Wisconsin, United States - UWRJ-L019-104C-5 | ecosystem: Environmental > Terrestrial > Plant litter >...
CTCCGATCTTTATCCGCCCGTCCCACCAGAAGCAGGGGAGCCAGCACTCTTGTTTCGCCTGAAGAAGGTCGAGACGTTCATCCTAAAACGGCTGGTCTTCTTCTTCAGCGTTCCGTGGGGCTTAAGAGTGCCGTTCGACTCCTCTTCCGAGTTCTGTGTCGAATCTACAACTGCGATGGGCGTGGTCGTGCTAGATGAATCCGGTGGCGTTGCTGCCGTTGTCGGATCACTTGACGGGCGTTCAATCGAATCTTGGCTGACGATGCTCGTCCCCTGTGTGCTTGGCGACAGAGGCATTTTCCCAGTAGTAGCACTCGTGGCTTGCGACTGCCAATCACCGGCATAGGGCCCAGAGTTACTCCCCTCCGTCATATCACTTGTCCGCTGTTTTCCATCATGTCTTGCGACTCTGATCTCGTTGTCGTTGGCCTGCGATAGATCGTTGCCAGCAAAATCTGCTACGTTATTCAAGTACGTAGTGATGCCACTGACTTCTTTATAATGGCCCGGCATGTTAGGAACCTGGGTAAGTTTACCAGGCAGTGATGACCCGGCTTTCTTCATCTCGGCATGGTTTGTGGGAACCTGAACCAAGTCTGCTTTCGCTGTTTCAGCAGAAGAGCATCGTTCGTCATTGGCCAAGTCTTCAACTAATACCATGATCTCCGCGTCAAGTGCTTTTTGAGTGAAGAGTTTCTGCTTATCTTCCGCCATGTTCGGTATCTCCTCGACTGCTTTCTCGAAGTAGCATTTATTCTTCTTAAGTTCCTTGATAGTGTATTGCATCTGAGGTAAAATGTCGGCCACGCCTTGGAACAGGGGTACAGCAAACAGGTTTACAAATCCAAGTTGGGCCTTGGCGAGAGACACAAAATCCTTCTTCGGCGGTGAAATAAGTGACGATGGGATCCCAATCTCATCTTCCATTGCAGCTTGCCTGGAAAACTCGTCGCACAGAATATTCATCCATTGTAGAGCGGCATCATATCTGCGGGCCTAATGAATAGGAGTCAGTTTACACTTCAACACGTGCTTGCGAGATGGAAAACCACATACTACATTGCTTATGTCCGCACATTTGATTAATAATGAGCAGACTAATGCTTTTTGATCCTCAAGCATACGTGGAGCCCATTGCTTGGTCAAGGGATCCGACTTTAATTTGTCTTGAAGCTCAAATAGCTTCTTCATGTAGTCAAAATGCAAACCCATATCTGTTGCAAGAATCGAGCTGATCATCAAGGTACGCATCTTGGAATCTTCAAAAACCCGCGGCCAATGTCTTCGGAGGATCTGCGAATAGGCGGCGCAGTGGAACGACTCGAGAACAGATCGATCGTTATATAGTTGAGCTAAGGGAGCATTCAAAACGACGAGAAAGCCATTGTTGACGCCAGGATGGCCTACATCATGCCCAATGGCACTAATTAAGAGCGTCAAGGCTTCGAACGGTCCGAGCAATGATGTGGCTGGGGAACTCTGCGTAGCAGTAGTCGACAAGCGTGCAGAGGATGGATACGGAGGCAAAGCTCCGACCTGGACTAGAAAGTCAAAGGTGGCCTGTAGCACATCGACCGCGTGTCGGAAGTTGTGGTATGGTACAAATTGATTATACGCGGCCCGACATGCGACAAGAAAGGTTGTTAATTTATCTGTATTTTTGATATTAGCTATCGCGGCAAAAACGCTTGGTCTGAATCAGAGCCTATTTACCTGCGGGTAGCCGCCATTTCTCTAATTCCGGCATCGCTAACGCGTGCTTGAACATCAGAGTTGCAGCAATCAAAAGCGAGTCGTCGTCAAACCGAGGAGCACAGAAATGCCATGTGCCCGGAGCTTCCTCGATTTCCGCACGGCGCTTGGACGGCATATCGATCCTCACAGTGGATATTCGAGAGTCATTCTCTTCGCCTGAGCGGCAAATACCACCCATCAAGCCTGACACCATTGCTTCTCTAAGATATGCAAATGGCTTTTCTTTGTGCACGCCAACCCAAGACCGTTTTCGTCCCTTTCGAAATTCTAATAGTGCCTGCTGATCCCTAGCAACTTCCTTAAGTGCCCTATATGCATGAACCTCGAGAGTTGTCAGAGTTTTCACATGCAAGGGACTGGCCATAACATCTACGGCGCCTGAATCGAGACATCTTCGTAAGAGGGCGCGATCTGCTGAGGTCTGGTCGGCGGAATCGTGACGCTCGACAAGAAGTTGGAGCGGGTCCTCATCCGTGCCGTCGGTTGCAGGTGGAGTGCGTAGCAAAGGAAAACTAACAACGGGAATTGGCACAACCAGTTTAGAAAGACTCCGCAGATGCGTCTCATAGACGATCTTTTCCAGTAGCCGAATCCCATACAAGTCCAATGCTACACTATTATCATTGTCATTATGGGCGGTAGTAGTCGTCAGACGGGGTGAAGAGTCGCGTGACGTGTGGTTTCCTTCCGCTGAAAGGTCATCGTGTGGAGTATCTATTAGGACAAGAGTCGGCCTGAGATCAACGTTCGACGTGTCGTTCAAATTAAGAAGTTTGTCTATGCAGTCGACACCCTTTGCACATAGGTGGACTGTCACATGGGAATTAGCCATGGAGCATAAAAGGGCATATTCGACACATACCATGGCCAAAGGCACTTAGCAGCAGCTCCAAGTTCACCCGCAGTTCACCCGTCTCGTGTATATCTGCGGCGGGCGACTCGAGTAACCGGTCCCGAGAGACATTTCGGTCCACATAAACAACATTGCATGTATTAATATCCATAATGGCGGGCTATGGCATCCAGTCCTGCGACTGGAGCACTTCCACCCGGGAATGGACTGGTGTCGCAATGGACTCTGGGCAGATCAAAGCGAACTGAAGAGCGCAGGCGGTGTTGATAGCAATCGAGTACGCTGAGGACAATGGGGTTCCCAACCTGAATGCTTCAGCCCGCAACTATAGATATCGTCAGTGAGTTTGGGAGGTCGTGTGCCAGGTCGGGCAATCGGTCGGCGCGCAGTGTGGCAATTGAAACTGGAGATTCGGGTAAAACCTCGATCGGCAACCGACAGAAGTCGAGGTAAAACAAATTACCGATCACCTAGCAGCAGAATAAGGAACACCGTCGGCGGGACGAGAACCTATTATCGAACATGCGACGGAAAAAATTGCCAGTTTCTGAAGTGCGGCGGAGCGGATTGAAATAAACATGGAAACCCTATAAAGGAGTGCAGGTCAAACTTGATGGCGAATACGATGGTCAATCCAACGCAATCCAACAAAGCTGCATTCAGATTCCCTCTGGTGAACTCTAAGGCGCAAGTGGCGAGAGAGTCTATGCTACGATAATTGAGCGTCGAGTGGATTGGCAAAGGAAGGATAAGAGCGACGAATTGGACGTTTGGTCGAGATGCGCTTCGTCAAGACGTGATAGGACGTGATAACTAAACTTGTAACAGGGCTCTCAGCCGAACCAAGATGTGTACAAACTATAGACCAGTAATCGCAGAGCGATATTACCAAGCAGAAGCAATAAGAATGGGAAATAGGCGGTTATAGGGAATTGATTGGGTAGAGAGAAGGTTGAAACTGTTGGAACAATGATAGGCCACACAGGTGGAACACCGACTCGACCAGGTGAAAGGCGAAAGGCGGGAGGTGGGAGGTGGGAAGTGGGCGGCTTAGGTAGTGTGTTGTGTTGGTTCAGGTAGGCCAGGTAGGCAGGTGGACTACCTAGGTGGTAGGGTTGGGCTTCGGGTCAGTTCAGAGCGCAGGGTACCTGTGTGCCAGGCAGGTAACGGCAAAACACCGAGCAGATGATCCAGTTAAGTTACCCGACAGGGCTCTCTCAATCCGTGGCAAGAAAGCACAAGAAAGACGATGAGCTACATCTGCAGTCAAAGTAGCTCAGTGAGGTAGGTGAGCAACAGACGTTGGGTTAGGAAGTAGGACTAAAATAACACCCTAGGCAAGCAAATAATTGTAGCTATGTACATGTAGGTAGGTAATGATGGAGGCATGGGAAGAAGGGCTGGCCAGTCAACAAACCATGAACGGAATGAGAACAAGGTTCAAGATGTACCTTGTAGTAGACCTTGTAGTAGGTAAGAAGGGTGAGTACTGGGCAAGTAGGTAAGGGCAGAGGGCTTAGTAGGGGCTGGGGCTTCGGGAGGCAGGTAGGTGTGATGTGAGTGTGCCTGTGCGTGTGTGTGTCGCAACAGCAAGATGGCAGCACAACAGGAAACCAAGCGACGGATGATTAGGTAAGTACCTAATTAGCAAAGTCCCTATCGCCAGAGTTGGATAGCAAGTACCTCGCTCTATACCTACCAAGATATCCAGATACAACCACGCAAGCAAATGCTTAACCACTCCAAGATATAGATAGATACTACACAGGTAGTCTCATATAGCTTTTAATGATATTCATTTTTCTTCTATGTATCAAATATAAAGGCTTGGCTCTTCTCCTTTGGCAATTAACTTGCTTAGCAAAGTCGATAGTAGATAAGAGGTACAAGGCAATACTGCTGTAGGCCTCCTGCGCCTCTCTCTAAGGTAGGCAGGTCACCCCTGCATCTAACCCGCATTAGTGTGCCAGCTTTTGCCCTAACAACATGTGCTTGGCCTTCTTTAGAAGGCTTCGAGAACCCCTATCGAAGCTTTATAGAACAAAGTTGGCAGGTAGGTACATCAAGCAAAGCCTGTCAAATGCTTTGAATCTAGCCTTCACTCTCCTACGTAGCACTCACCACAGTGTCTAATTAAGGTGCCGAACGCACCTTGCTCGAGACAAATGCATCATGTTTACAGTACAGTAACAGATTTAAACACATTGGTATTATGTCATGTAGGTATCTCTGTGACCTGCTGGCGCATTCTTTCAACTTTTTTTTTTCTTTTCCTAACTTCTTCTTTGTTTTTCCCTTTTCTTTTGGCCTCGTTGTTGTCTGTAAGATGGACTTTTCATTATTGCCTTTGGGGTGACCAAGACTCTAGTTTTCAGCTGCCACGCAGTCCCTAGGGAGAGTGCGTTTCGGTCATTAGCACACCCTAATTCCGGAGAGGGGAGCAGAAGCCCCAAATACCCAGCTGAAGGAGCTTACCTCTCCAGACTAGGCGCATTGTACAACAGATGGGCTCTATCGTTTGACTTTTAAGGACCTTAAAAACGGTTCACAGCGTGCATACGTGGACATATGTATATGTATGTATAATATGTACGGTTTGTAGTTCCAAGTCTACCTATTCAGCCCAGACATCATCATAAGTTGCAGCAGGGGAAAGTCATTATAGGTTAGATAGATAGGGTCAGCCAGTATAGACATGTTACTTATTATCATTAGGCCAGGTACTCTTCAAAACTTGTTGCTGTGAGTACAAAAATTTACCCAGAAATATGTATGCTAGATCTAGTACAACATCATACCAGGTAACAAAAAGGTCTAGGTTACCTAGGTAAATTGGACTTAACAGCCCTGTCAAAGCTGGTCACACAAGCACACTACATACCTACCAAGCACCTAACCTAGGTAATATCCTGGGCACATCCTAGTTGACCAAGACCTTCGACGGTTCAGCTCGAGGTCGACGTTTTGTCCTGGACGGTCGAACAAAAGGCGCGGCGTTTTCCCTTAACGACATACCCGGTCAGAGCCCCGTGTCGGCTAACCTTCCTCATCGAGTAGCTCATTCGTCACTTACCTCCCATCCCAGCGTACAGCAATACCATGCTTACTTTATAGATTTTCTCTTTTTTGATAAGTACACGTTTATTACTAATAAGAAGCTAGGATCGACAACAAAACACCCTATGTTCTCCCCTCTATTCCGATCCCAACCCTACATACGCAATACTGATGTCGGTGTCGCCTTTACGATCCAATTTCTTAGTATGCTTAGGCTGGGTTACCTATATTGTCGGAATATTAACCAGCATCATCCCGTTACGCCTTTGCAGCAAATACGTATAACGGCAGCGACTCTGTCACCTTCTCCATCTGGGAAGGCACTGCGAGCGGGCTGGCGGAATACTACACCGGTCAAACTGTCGGCTGTAGGCTGGGGAGCAAGGTGTAGCTTCTAGACCGGTTCCCCGATCACCTCAACGGTCGCCCAAACGGCTGGCTAGAATATAATTATTTTCTGGTAACGCCTTATTATATTGCCAACGGTGTGTTATCATCAAGATATTAACCGTTTCATTTCTATCACTTGACGGCATACATCTACTGTATATACACCCATTGCAACAACCTTTTGGAAGAACTAGGTAGGGCTGAGATGGAGGAACAAGAGCCCTCAGCCCCACCTGCAGTTCTCTGTTATGGCTTGTGCTGTGGCTAACCGCTAGCTTAATGTGCCAGGAGGCTGACTATGTACTAAGGTGGCCGCACAGCTCGTAAGACCCTCGCTTGCTCTTATTAACAACATGGGAGGTAAAACCCTGTCGATATAATATGCATCCGTCTTCTGTTCTTCCACCATCGCTATCAACTTACCCATTGGTCATCTTTTTGCGGAAACCATCGGGAAGATGTCGTGAAAGCTCTAGATTGCAAGAATTTGAGGCCTTGCGGGTTATGGTCCAGCAACACCAACAAAAAAAACAAAAAAAACTAGGTAGAGTTCGGAAGACCGAATAAAAGGAGGTGCAGTAGATATCAAGTCTTCAAGTCTACGAAGAGGCTACAGTCACTTTCGCCTATCTCCGTTAATAATTAACACGTAATATAGGTAGGTACCTACATCTGTAGATACACATAATAATATAAATGTTATTATTAAAGCAGCCGTGTATCCCGTACTGGCCTCTACCTACTTAAGACTCGAATTATACGACTAACCTATCTTAGGTGTCACCCATGGTCATCTGTCTCCCCGATTTAGTTCGGGACCGTTATCATTGCGGGACACGATACCACGCTGGCCCATCTACATACATACATACCTACTCCATACAACGCTCTACGACGCAAGTAGTACATGGTCTTAAATCAACGTTTCGCTACCTACATACCTCACATAGTAGGTATATAGACGAAAGTTTTGAACAGCTAACCATGAGAGGACGGGGTTACATATGGAGGACCTACACACTTTGATGCATTGCTATCCTATCCCACCACCCTGAGCGAGAGCGCTCTCAAACACCCCTCCTCCCCCCCGAGCCGAGCTGCAGGTTAACGTAACAAGTATGTAGGTTTAGAGTGAAGATGTAAGCAGGTAGGTACTGTTGCAGTTTGCCGATCAAGCATGCGCTGCCTCTGATCTAATATGCTACCTTACTTCTGTTGCATTCCTAATTCCGCGAAAAACAAGGGGAGTATCGTCGAGTCTGCAAGATATAGTACATAACCTACCTACCTAATTCCATAGCCTATAAGTTATAAGCAAAGCATTGCACCCATTCATGTGATGTGTTTTCCATCCTGGTTCAAATTCCCGAGACCGTGGTCGCGCGAAACAGGGATTCGATATGAATAAGACTTATACCCGCCTGCAGGTAAGTCCCCGGACCATAACGAAGAGCACCTTGTTTAGCAAACAAAACAAAAGATCCGCTACAGCACGTGGATTACATACATACACACACACACACACACACACATATATATATTGTGGATACAGATGCCTTTAATACGTTCAAGTCTCTCTCTCTCTCTCTCTATTTGTGTGTGTTACGTGTCTACGGAGCCTTGGAGCTACTTATCCTACCCGCATAGACTTTCCCGATCAAGCGTTAGGTCCTTGACCACGAGTGGAGGAGTCTCCGAACTCTTACAGTCATCAACAAGGCCATACTTACTACATACTAGCTTCTTTCTTCAAATACGGTGCCTGTGAAGTTAAAACGCCTTTGAAATGTCCTCGAGGCTGGGTTCACCGATGAGACTATAGTAGGAGGTTGGACGGACAGTTTACCTTGTCCGTGTTGCATGAAGTCATGAAGTAACACCCATTGCGACTGACGATGGCAGCGTTCATAATAATGATGACAACAACTTCTTCCTTGTCAACACATGAAACACCCTTTTTGCACTATAATCAAGGATAGGGATTACGAGCAACTTCTTTATTGCGGGAGGAAGCGAGCACTTAGTTAAGTTAGGATGTATCCAGGCTGGGCTGGGCATCCTCCTCGTAGTGTTACAGAATACAACATATGGGCAAGGATATGCAACAAACAAACAAACAAACACACCTAAGTTACCAGGTTTTCCATCCCCCAGACCCGATTACTCGGACGCGGGACAATTTTTTAGTCAGGTAAGGTCCCTTTCACACACATCAGTAGAACCTATTATAGCCTCCAAACATCAGAGCCACCTGAGCACCTCAGCCTCTTAGGCCTCCCTTGTTCCAAACTTGGGTGTTCGTAACCAACACGGACGAGGTAAATGCCCAAAGTATGCCTAATTAAGGGTGAGCAAGTAGACTACGTACCTACTCTTTACTCGTTACATCTACCTATCTAGCCTGTTCAATCTGTGTTAGAGTGTCGGGATTGCTGGCGCAGTAAGAACCGTTACACACCACCAGGTAACTGTCTAATTGGTTTATAGGCTTATTCTGCCCGCATGAACATACAGCAACCCGGATCCGAACCCTTCCGGCTCGTTCGGGCGGTTCGGGGTCTATTTACATACACAATGTTGCCGATTGTTTCCCAAGGAACACCCACATACCGAGCGCTGTCCTCGTATCTAGTCTAGCCTTGTGCGTAGCTATAAGACCGTAACCTAATAATACCTTTCGCCTAACTAGCTTCTCAGAAGACTACTGGCAACATATTGCTGAGTTCGAATATCTACCTATATATCTAGGTATGCAATTACTACTGCTCAAAATGACAGAATGCAGCTTAACTCAGGGATAGGTATAGTAGGTAGGTATTCATTCCTGGGTCAAGTCGGATGCATTGCGTAAGCCGCTCCTTACATCCGGCACTAGAGTATGATCAACGCATTATGCAATGATATGATTTGATACTTATCTCGATTAGAATTAGACACGAACGAACGAGCCAGCCGGGACAGCCCTTACGCCCGTTATCAGATTATCTATCTATTTATTACCTGGGTAGGCATCTCTCACACGTTGTACAAACGGGTCAAGATCTACCTAGGTTAGGTTACTTCATTACTTATGTATAGATGTACAGCATATGCCATACGGACTTGTGGTTGCTTGCTTGCCCCTTGCTCAGGCGAAGATAACGAGCAAGGCAAAAAGGTTCGGCCGAACAACTTGCGCACACAAAAAAGAAATACACAGACGAGGAAGAAGAGGCAAAAGAAAAAAGAAAAGAAATTCCATCTTGAATCTGAAAGTCTACACATATGCTTATATACCTAGTCAAAATTCTTCCGGCAGGCACAAAAAATAATGAAAACCCTACCCGCCAGACCCAATCCGTCCCCCGAACTCCACCGTACAGTATCCCGTATGAACCGCCGTCCTACCCGAAAAAGGTACCCAGGTATAAAAACAGAAACATACCTTACCTTACCTACCTACCACAAGAAGGACTAGCCCGTATGTAAGCCAAGCGGCTATCTCCAGCCTCACCCACAGAATGGGGAGGGGAGGAGGAAAAACATGAAACACACCAAGACCTCTTGGTAAGTCTCAAAGGCCCGCCGCCCTACCCTACCGGCAGGCTGAGCTACTTTACTGCGCTTATTCATCATTTACATACTACAGGGTTGTATCTATAACTACTGTATGCCTACACCGATATGTGTGCTATACGTATCAGATTATTCCGTCCTTATCTAACGGATACAGGTACACTAGCCAGCAGATAGAAGTCACAATACCTACACTTATATGTAAATGTAGCAAGTATGCCAGGAAGCATTGTTTGGAGGTCTTAGAGAAGAGCACACGCAAACAACAAGTACTTATATCGTGAAACACGCCTCTACTTTCAATAGCTAAATTCCCTGCTCAACATCGCCTATGCACATACAAACAAAACGATCTGCGAGGCGAGGCGAGGCGAGATATGCGAGGGGATCGCAAAGAAACCGGCTTTCGGAAACACAGACGTCACAAGGGAACAAAGGACCGTGACGCCTTAAACACTTGCAAGGGAAGAAAACCACCTATATATAGCCTAGAAACGGATACTGAAAACAAGGAGAGTCGGCTTAGCGAAGAGTGAACTGACTCATGCACTAAGGATGGAATGGAAGCAAGCAATTCAAATACAAGAAGATGCAGTAGTAGCAAATCGACAGCCTCGTGATAACATAACAAACTACAAACTCGCCAAGAATAGCGCCAAGGGAGGACAACAAAACGCATGACGGAGATGGGAGGCACAGGGACCGCCTCAGACAGAGAGAGTGCCATGTCTTCCAGACATTAAATATGTACTAAATACGCCTGGGTTTACTCACATGATCTACTTGATCAAACACGCAACATAACCTCTCAAACATAACGGCATTCAATTAAAATCCACCACCTGAAAGCCCCATCGTCCGTCATCAGACCACCTAGGGCACAGGTATACACAGCATTGTCGTGGCGAAGAAAGCCAGAGAGGACACGGGCCCAAAGTGTGGCTACCTGTGCTAGTACACAATATACGTGAGATTTACTTTTTCTTATTCCTAATAAGGGTGGAAACGATGATAGGCAGAATCACGAGGGTCTTCATATTTCCCATATCATGATAGCAGCTAAGTGCCATGGTTCCCGGATTGAATTACTCATGGCTTAGTTCTGCAGTATATGCTATATCAACCTTAGAAACAGGTATTCGGGTCACGCGATCTACCTCGCCAATATACCCACCTACCTATCAACATCCCTCTTGTATTGTTCATATGAAACCTATAATATGCCCATGTTCAAATAAGAGCATACATGATTGCCTTAAAGGCTATCTACTGCTCCCCTAAGTGTTAGTCTTTAATTAGTCACCTACTTAGTAGTCAATACGGTTGTTCATTCAATCCGAGGCAACACACGTCAAGCAACTAACAATAACACATCTCAAATGAACAATGACCAAAACACTGAATTGCGATGATATGATCTATCAAAACTCCATACAAGAACGCCGTAAACCCCGCCTGTCACAACCAATTGCGACGACGTAAGGGGCATGCCATGCAATGCACCATGTATGTGAGTCCCATATCGGCTGAGCCGGCCAAATGGACCAACCCCGTTCATCGTGCCCTCCTTAGGAAGGAAAGGCATTAAAAACAACAACAACAAAAAAGAACAGTCGGCCGGAAACAAGTCTGCGGTAAGCCCTCCGTTTTAGCCCGCTGTCTATGCTGTGGTAATGTTTGAGTCATGTATGTATGCTGATATATACATGCTGTTTCGTTATATGTGCCGTTGTAACTGCAAGCTGACAACGCCGCCTGATGCTCGTCCCCTCTGTCTCATTTGTGGCCTCGAGTACTGGAACACCAGCATCTTGGTCCCCAGGGCTCGACCCCGCTGAGTCAGGAAGCTCAGCCTCCATAGATGCCAGGGAAATCGGTATTCGGTTGTGTCTCTAGCTAGAAACGCAACGAGGACTTCTAAAAGATATTTTGGGGCATAGTCAAAACGATTCTAAATAATCCCTTAGACAACGCTCCTAGACCCCGATCTTATCGGTGTCGTCCAGATGAATTTCTGCCGCATCGTCTGACTGTGCCTCATCTTCACCTTCTGGCCTAATCTCGTGGATCTCATGTGCGATATCCAGTGGCCTATGCACAGCGCTAGATAAGGGTCGTGGGGCACATTCATCTTGCGCATGGCTTACGTAAACTGGGGGATCGACGCCATTTTGTGACAGTTTATACTGAGAAACCGAAACCCCAGGGATGCCGGACAACTCACGGTCTGGGGAGTTCAGGTTTCGTTCGTCACCCGAGGAGTCATGCTGAGCCTCGTCCGAAGCCGCACCCGAGTCCAAAGAGCCGTCTTCGAAGGCGTTTGGTATGTTCTCAAAACTCCAACTGTTGAGACCGGTGAACGGCTGGGCGATTGGCCCTATTGGGGTGGTTTCTTCCAGCTCGATGGCTTCGTCTTCCTCGGCATCGTCCTCTCCAGGCTGAAAACGTGAGTTCGCAAGCAAAGGAACGTCATCATCGCCTTTGAGATCTATGTCAAATGAGTCGGACGATGCATCCAAGTTACCACCATTGCTTCCGGGCAGGCGAGAAGCTCCTGCTCCTTGTGACGCGCTCGACGACCCATTCTGGGAGAAGCCTTCGCCGAGACGCCGACCTTCCCCCAACCGAGACGTTCCATCGTCATCTGCAAAGCGCTCTAGCACCCGGAGCAGGTTGGGTCCACCCAGAGGAACATCAGATTGTCGCCTGTAAAAGAGCATGTACGCCGATGAGTCGACAATGCGTTCGGTAGACGTCTTGGATACGACCGAGTCTAGATAGCGTTAGCGAAAGGTGTCGGCAAGGCTAGCTATATATCCAATCTTATGCTCACCATTGTAAGAATACCACTGTCCATCGACGAAATTCTTCGCATAGGCTGTGTAGTGACCACCGCCGAGTCCACCAAAATGGCAGTCTACGCCAATAAGGTCGTACACTTCCTTCTTTCCGTCCTCTTTCTGTAGTACACGGGAGGTGACATCGAGGTTTTCGGTCGGGAAATCCACGAGCGTTTCGAGTTTGTCTCGACGGTACCCGCTGGAGCTGAAGCGCTTCAGGTGGATAATGAGGATATCCGGGGTTTTCCAAAGATCTAACTTCTTGCTAGCTCGGCGATGTTCCTTGCAACGCGGGCAGTACCACATGTCTTCTTCCGAGAGCACCTCATCTCGCTCAAACTCATCAAGACATTCATCTAGAGTAACGCCGCGCTTACGGCGCTTAGCACGTGCTTCTTGGGCCCTCTCTAACTCTGGATCGGGCAGAACATTGCAGACGTCCCAAGTTTCCATTGTTCCATTAGCGCCAAAAATTTCTTCGTAAGCAGCGTGAGACCAATCGACGATGATACCCTCTCTAAGCCGGATGAGAGGGCCGCCGTCAGGCACGGGGTCGGCCAAATCAACAGGATCTTCAAAGTTCATGGCGTTCTGTTTTTCTTGCTGTTGACGTTGTTGTCGGAGGCGCTTTTTACCCTTCTTACTGCCGTATTGCCGGCCGGGTTTCATTTTCTTGCGACCCCCAGGAAGCTTGGTATTGACCTTCGCAGGGCGGCCGGGTTTGGGTCGGTGGGTGAAGGACTATAGACGTGTTAGCCGTTGCTCTAAGCGGCGGCGAGAAGCTTGTGATTACCTTAACTGGTGAGCCACCCTCCTCGTCGCTCTCCTCATTCATGCGCGTCATAGATCTTTCCGTACTGCGCCGGGGCACCTCATCTGAACTGCTCTCGTCATTCGAAGCCGTACCGTTTGTTGCTTCATCATATTGGTCTTCAGAAGAAGGGGATTCGGTCGGCGGCGGTGCCCGAGATGAAACTTTAGGGTAATCTCTGTCTTCTGAAACGGCATTGGTGCCTGTTGGCATAGGACTTGATGTTTCCGTGAAGATACTCATTTCAAATAGATTCTGTAGTTCGGGCGGGAGAAAACTTTTACTATCCATCCAGGCGGGCTTGGTGGTATTGACGGAGAGGTGGGTTAACACTGACGAAGGAAGATTCTTAGCATCAGAAACGTCCTCCATCTGGACATCAACAATATCATCTTCGCCTTTAACCGACTGTGCATTGACCTTCCCGCCCACCGATGATGCTGTATCAGAGCCATTGGGCCCTATCATCTCAGGCTCGGTCGTTTCGGACATGTCGGACCCCTCAGGGACGGCAAACAGTGCGTGCTTAGTGAATGTTGCCATCTTTTGCAAAATCTTACGACGAATGATATCTTCGCTCCTTGCTTCTTGAGGATTGACCGTGATGAAATGCGGAATACAAGCGGCTTCCCATTTACGGGAATGGTAGTTCTTGCCACTTCCAGGTTTACGGTGTATGACTGGCACGAGAAGGCTTGCGGCTTGTTCATCGTCCCACGAAGCAGAGGGACTCTCCGGTATACTGTCGTCTAGCATTGACCGGTACTTTTGCGGCTTCGGCGTTGACCCCGGTAAGTTGGTGGGCTTGGCCTCCAGTTCATAAAACCATGCATTGTCCCGGTTCGTGATCTCCTCGCTGGCGGTCATGGAGTCGGCGTAGTGCTTATAAAATTTCTTACTGAACTCTTCCGACCCGTGTATCCGCTCGACTGGGACGTTAACGCGCGTTGAAATAAATTGTTTTAAGGTTTTAATCGTGTCATGTTTGTCGATCTCAACTTTAATCTCAATAGGCCTATCGTTGAGGGGAAAGAACTTTACTGTGTGACTCCACTTGTTTGCGATTGGTAACTGCAAGGTAAGGTTATTGAATGGATCAAAAGTGATGCTGACTTTGTCGCATATCGGACAGACTAAAGTCGACTTGTAAAGGCCCGTGAACAGATCTGCGATGACCGAATCGTCGCGCTTTCTTGTTATGTCCCAGACTTGATCGGCCATCTTCCGAATCGCTTCCGGGTCGCCAACCATTTCGTCCGTCGAGTCGGGCTTTTCAATATAAGGCTTTTTCTTAACACGACTGAGGTCCTCCTGTAGACCGTCGAGCAGAAACCCGAGAAACTCCTGTGAGTCTTGTTGACCGTAACCCGAGAACTGTGATGCACACCGTCCGATAGTGTTTTTAAATTGACGCGGGGCGACGGCGCCGGGAGCCGAGTCTTTATATATGTCCTTGAGGAGCTGAGCATAACTAGCAGCCACCTCCCCGTTATGAGCGAGGACGTTGGTTTTGTTCAACTCCTTTTCCCATTCTCCGGCTAAAAAGTACTTGGTCAACTCCTCCACACTCCTTACGCACTGAAGTGCAGCGTTCATATAGCATGTATTTCCAAGATTCGTGAGACCAACACAACCCAGCGTACGCCCAGACTTGGTTGATCTGCCCCGTGTTGTAGGGCCAGTAAGACCAGAGTTTGTCCGTTGGGCTTGAGACTGGGTAGTATTTTGCGCTGAGTAGGTTGTTAGACTGGTAGTGCTATTGCGAGTGGGGAGCGTCGTAGTTTCTGCTGGGAGATAGTTCGAGGTCCAGTGAGTACCCTCTTCATGGGGATCGAGAACGATAGGTTGGTCCTGAGCAATGCCTAAAGAACGGAGTGTTTGGCCAGACTCGGATTTTCTATTGTTCCCACCTGGCTGGCTTAGGTCGGTGGTCAGGTCGGCAAATTCGACCAAGAGCCTCTCAGAATTTCTCTCCAGTTTGGTGAAAGTTTCGACGTCTACCAGCAAATGATTCCACGTATCTCCTGAAGGAGTCTGAGTCTCGAGCGGCAATGGGGACTCTGGCGGAGTTGGCACACGCTGGCCTGCCGCATTTGTTTCCGGGACTCTTAGTATCTGCCATCCTCGGACCCTCTGTGTCAGATCAATCTTGGCCATTGCTTTCGCTTGTTTGAGGAAAGCCTGAAATCTCATGTTGCTACTACGGGCAAGTTTGGGAGGAGGCGGCTGGCTGGCCTTAATGGATGCATCGACAGGAACCTGGCTGTGGGCGGACCACAGGCGATGTATGGTGAGTACAAGAGGGTGAAACTCAATCTGGACATTGCTGCCATCTTGATTCGCACTGTTATCAGTGGCTGTACGACGAATTGGGATCTGTCCCTCTTTCAACCCAGGCCATTGCATCAGAAGTTCCCAAGCTGCAGCAGGAAATGGGACAAACTGCTCCATTCCGTAACCCTCTTTCAAACGAACGAATTTCCGCCTCATTATGTCGACAACTCCATTGCCAACACAAGGATCATCAATCACTTCCTCTATTATATCCTCGTTATCCACTGGGGGGATCGTAGATGGGTCGGTCGCGATAGGCTTTTTCTGGGAGCTGCTGGGCACGCCAGGTACGCGTTCTAGCCATTTTCTGGAGACAATGTAGCATTCTTGCCCGTCAACGAGAGGCTCTGTACTGAACTTTTCCACGAGGGCCGTGATCGCCTCAATATGAGCCTCAATAGAGGCGGGTAATTGTGGCGGTGGTGCTGCAACACGTCAGTACCCAGGACAGGATCGAACACACAGGAAATAACAGGTCTAAGTACCCCGTGTTGTGGTCTCAACCGTTGTGGTGTTCTGCATACCATTATATGAACCAGTGTGGGAACCCATGAAGGCATCTGTTTGTGACGATAATCGGCGTTCTGGGGCACCCGTTTCTGTGGCTCCTGCATCAGCTGGAGGGGCAGACACCATGTCTACGTCTTCCTTGCCATCGTTGTCGTCCTGTGGAGGTACGGGCTTCTCCGTCTCCATGCTTGAAGCACGGCGTTTGAGAGGCGAGGATGAACGCTCTGGGAAATCAGCAGCCCCTCCCATAATGGCGCGGTGATAGGCAGTCTTTGCGAAAGGCGAGGATCCTCTGTGGGAGTTGGCGAGATCTGATGCTGGAGTGTCGGCCCCCCTGTCACTATTTATAGTGAGGTCGGCGTAGGCACCGGAAGGTGAACTTGCGACAGACGATCCGTCTTCGGCAAAAGACGAACCAGGATTGTATGAACCGTTCGTCTGTAATCGAGGAGGAAGACTCGAAGCAGGAGGTAGCGAATCGGCACGCAGGTAGGCCGGCGAGGTGGGAGCTTCGAATGTCGACGATGTGAAGGAGTAGTTGGGCGGGTCGACGTCTTGCTCGCAAGATGGGACAGGGATATCAGGTGAATCTATAGGTTCTATTTGGTCATTTCTCGTGGCTGACTGTCGAGTGGTAATCTTCCTTTTCTTTAAGGAAGACGTCTTGGCGGCGAGCTGCCCGAGCAGCTCTAGTTAACACAACAAAAACTCGGGTCGCCAGGGTCGTCGAGTATGCGCGCAGAGAGAGGGCAAAGGGCAGATGGCGGGAGAGTGGAAGACCGTGGAATTGTTGCTTTTGTACTTTGTGCCCTGTGTTGTCGGTGTGGGGTGAGAGCATCCAATCCTCCCAGAGATGTCAAATTGCTGCGGTTTGTGAGTCTGGGACCAAAGTCAGAGAACTAGACTAGATAGAACTAAGGCTAGAAAGAATTTGAGGATGTAATTCGGTATGGCAGTTGACTTTTTTAAACTACTATTGGTGCTGTATCTAGATTGGCTTTGTTCAGATGGCATGTTTGTTTCGCTTATTCACCTGAGAGTATTAATACGACTACCCTACCAGCCTTTAAAACCTTGGGGGCTAGCTAGGTACTATCAGTGCTATATTCACTCCAGCTCAATGGAGTTGCCTACCCTAATAGTTTCAGGACCAATAGAGTCCATTTGTGCTTTTCGAAGTAGGTATAGTTAGTTAGTTGACTTAGGTGACAGGTTTAGCTTGCACCTGCCCACGTACCTTACTTGTGGCCAGCCCAGGCAGCCACTGCAGGTGAGCACTCTGCCTCCTATGTCGGGACATTGACAACAAAAGTACTGCGACACCTCTACCTTCCAAATCACAACATGTAGGTATGACGACCATCAATAGGTGGCAGTACCGACATATCAGTACCTCCCTGGCGTACCTAAGGCACCTACTGTACCTAATGTAGGTACTTGATTTTGCGTGTCTGAGAAGGTCTTTGCCGTGGCTTCTCTATTGACCGCCTTTCTTTCATTTCCGGCCTTGTTGTTTATCAACATTGAAATTTGTTTTTCTGTTCTGTGACGTAGCGCCCTTGTTACCTGCCTAGCAGGCACTACATGCTTATGTACATACTCCGGTGGGCATTTGCAATCATGACATTGCCAGAAGTGGTGCTCAGGTTATCCTTGTAACGCGTCTAGCAGTCTTATAACCAGGTGAGTCTGGTCCTTTACTTTTGACCTTCTCCCTTCAGCCGGCATCAACATATATTAATTGATCTTCGTACGTCTAAGGGCAGCCTTACCCTAACACTTGTGTCTATGTCGCACCTTTGAGAGTGTATCTTATAAAAAACGGACTGCCTACTAGTCGGACCTCGGTTCATACTATATAACGGTTAGAGTTTTCTGGTCTGATAGTGCCCGACTTGCATACTAGGTAGGAGAAATACAGTTTGTTCCCTGACAAGGGAAGGGAAGTGAGGTGCTTATTATATTCGGTAGAGTAGAGGGGTTATCTAAGGTTAGGTAACTTATGTAAAGGCTAAAACATCATGACAACTTTGCTTCAATTTGGCTAGGCGATGTGCCAAAAATGTGACTACATGTAGGACTTTCATTATCAGCATTGTGTTTTCCATCTCATTAGTCCTGAACATTTTTTGCTCTTGGGTCAGGTAATAGCGGGGAAGAGTCGGATCTTGGGATCTTCTCAAACCAGGATGCCGGTACAACCAAACACACAGATGTACCCTTTTTACCGACCATCAGTGTATTTATATGACTATCTGGGTGGCACTACAGATCATACATACAGCATACAGAAGCATGGTTCCCTCACATTTTGTCCTCTCTCTCAGGCTATTATTATACTTATTAGGTAACAATAAGCATCAACCATCCAAAAGCTGTCCAACCAACTCCATCTACCTGGATAGTAATTATAAGTTACGGTCAACGTGCAACCTTCTCCTTCTCTGAAAATGTCTCGTGGTCTGGTTGATGTGACCCCAGGGTGACAACAGAGCGGCAGGCTACCTTACTGTTGGTATAATTAATCAATAACTGTTTAGTTTATTATCAATTGCTCTTAGTTATGCACTCACTTGTCATTACCAACTGGATAGATACCTACCTCAACAAGCCCCCATGGAAGGAAGGCTGATTTTGGCTTATAAGCAGTTGTATGTTTTCCCTCGTAACTTTCAAGTCGTCAAGAATAAAGAAAGGGGAGTTAAACTATAGCGAGAATATCTGAGCACGTCTGTATTGCGAACAACCGTGTCAATCTACCAATCTGTACTGAATCCAAGAGGGAAAGCAGTAGTGTAAAATATTTCATAGTTGAACTCTATATGGTATCTTCGTCGTGAATGAAACATGTATGAAAGGAATCTACAGGCTATCGTCACATCACAATAATGCCGAGATCATATCAGAGATAATATGTACGTGTGGAAAGATATACATAACTCGGCCCAAGTCGACAATGCAATGCCTCCGACCCCGACTGTTCCTGTGCCCCTTAGAAGAGCCAAGAAACCCACTTCCTGTAAAAGGACTGGCCACGACTGGGATTGGCGGCCTTCTCGGCAGCCTTGTTGGCAAGGAACTCCTCCTCTTCGCGATCGATGACGTCCTTGCCGGTGTAGAAGTCGCACTCGTGCGGGCGCACACCCTTGCTCTTGGTGTAGTACTTGTGGCCGAAGATAAGGGCCAGGTAGACGGGGATGCCGATGTAGCCGGTGATGAAGGCCGTGTACTTCTCCTTCTTGGTGATGCTCGGGATGAAGGCGTCGAAGTTCTTGGTGATGGCTACGAGGCAGCAGATGAAGAGCGCCGCGTACGAGCCCCAGATGCCCAGGGGTGCCGTGTAAGGCATCTGGTCGTCGGTAAGGCCCTGCGCCTTGCGTGCGCGTACGAACGAGATGTGCGTTACAAGAATTGAAATCCACGTCAGAAGACCTAGGATCGTCGTCACGTTGACGAAGTATGTGAATACGTCCTTCGAGTTGTCGGACACGTTCAGTAGGGCCAACAGGCCGAATACGGCGGATGTGAAGAGGGCATAGACCGGCACACCGCGGCTATCCGTCTTTCGGAAGATGGCGGGTGCTGAACCGTTAGAGGCCAAGCCGTATAGGGTGCGGCTGGCAATATACAAGTCCGAGTTGGCTGCCGAGAAGACAAAAAGCAAAATGGCGGCGTTGAGAATATGTGGGAGAGTAGGGATGCCGGCTGCCTTGATAGCGACCACGAAAGGTGAGGCGCCGGCGCCCGTCTTTGCCTTGAGGGCGTTATAGAGGAGTTCCTTGTTGTCGTATTCCAAAATCATGCCCAAGAAGAAGATACTGATGATGTAGAAGACAACAATTCGCCAAAAGGTGAGTTTGATAGCGCGAGGAATGGTTCGGCGCGGGTTCTGAGCCTCTCCGACCGTCACACCAACCAATTCGGTTCCCAGAAAAGCAAAAGTTGCAGTGACGAGGGTCGAATAGAAACCTAGGAACCTTCCGAGCGACCCTGGAACGAGATATGTGGCAAATGCACTATCGACTCATCAGCATGTCTACCCTTATGAGAATATTTAGGTTCTTTTAGGGGAAAGACAACTCACCCCGGATTCCGCCAGTACTCGAAACCTCTCGCATGGCCGTCTACGCCTCCCGCAGTAATAACGAGCGACAGAATGATGATTCCAATGATTACTATAACCTTGAAACTCGACCTAGATCAATCGCTATCAGTATTAGATATCCCCTTGTTTTGCAGTTCTTCACAAGAAATATCGGCAAAACTCACAGCCAGAACTCGAATTCGCCAAAGAAGCGAACGCCGAAGTAGTTGAGCGAAACGATCAAGACCAGGAAGATAGAGATCCATACTCCCGGATTGACCCTCTCTGGAGGTAGCCAGTACTGGATGACGAGGGCAACGGCGGTGAGCTGGTTGGGAGGCAGGATGATGTATTTGAACCAGTAACTGTTGACGTGGAGAACATCGTGTTAGCTTCAATTCATCCTCTCGCGTCTCGCTAAACTCTCAAGCTGGAGATAGGTTAAACGCTCAGGGTAAATTAGCCACTTACGTCCAACCAAGAGCGAAACCAAGCGAGGGGTCGCAGAACCGGGACGCATAACCAGTGAAACCAGCAGACATGGGGAGCCAAGCAGAGATCTCTCCTAGGCCAGCCATGACGAGGAAGACGATAAAACCAATAATCGAGTACGAGATCAAGATAGAAGCCGGCCCAGCCTGAGCGAGGGCCTTTCCGGTACCGATAATCACTAAGGTGACATACTACGTCAGCATTGGGGCGGGTTTCGAATGCGCTGAAGCAAAGAAAGGAGAAGAGGAGGGTAAATTCATACAGCCAGTTCCAATAGCACCACCGATGGCAATCATAGAAATATGGCGAGCCTTCAGACCGCGATGTAGAGAAGTCTGCGGGTCCGTTTCGATGCCGCGAATCTGACCGGTCTGTTCATATTCGTAATCGTAGCCATAACCGCCTGCTTTATCATCGTTTGGCGACGACGAGTGTCTCGCCCTCAGGTTGCTTGCATCCATAGTCGCAGTCGTTTCGTGATATTGCAACAGGTGCGATGGTGACGTGCGTGTGACGAGAAAGATGACGAGAAGCGCAACAATCGATAGTATATCAACCAACTCCAAACAACTCGATTGTTAGGTAGGACGTGGTGATTGCCGACCGCACAGCTAGCAAACCTTGAGTCGCAAAAGACCCTGAAGCGCAAACCCTCACAACCCGTGGGTAGTGTCGGGAGGAGCGAAGGGAATGTGTAGCTTGAAATATGCAAGGCACTACCGACCACCCAGTGTTATATAGACCACACGCAACGCACGCACGCATACACATACACAGACACAGCACGCGGTAGACGACATGATGGGGAAAGCGAGGATGCGCGCAGTGATGTCTCGGTTGATTAAATAGCATCAGCTTTCCTGCCAAGCAATGTCTTATTCGCACGACCCCTCACATCGAAGGTAACCATAATGAGATATGCATGCCAAGAGGCAAAGCCCTCCCTAGCCTCCCAAGATGGCAATCCCTCGACGATGATTGCCCCGGTGCTGTTTCTAGACCCCATGCGGGAAACCCTGTCCCGACCCTGGTCTTCCCTCCCGGAACGTGACTTTTCCCCGTCTTATCTTTTTTACCCAGACTACCAAGACTACCAAGACTACCAAGACAACCAAGATACTGGGGCCAGGTGGGGGGGCTCCTCTGGGTCACCAAGGAGATGCTGTGTACAGGCAGTACCAGTACATTATTCTGTACACAGGAAGGAATTTACTAGCATGTACTGTACTGCCTATGTACTACTAACTGTAAGCCGATCGGCCTTGTTCCAACCGAACAAGCCAATGTTCCTATGCATTTACCATACGTGTATATGTAGGCTGGCTTACCGAATGTACTTAGATAGGCTATGAGAAGAGTTCATGGATTGAGGCGTACTCGTTCGGGGATATGATAATAAGGGTATTGTCCTCGTGATGGAGCTGAAGCACTTGGACGAAGGCGCCACCGAGTTCCTACCTACACGCAGGTTACGGGCGTCAGTTCTGAGCAGCGAGGGCATTGACTAATGCAACCGGATTTCTGCAACGGTGGAGATCAGCTCAGGCTGAGTGAGGCTCAACTCAACCTGCGCTTAGTGTACGGTGTCTTGATTTAGATACCTCGGCAAAACCAATCTCTCGGGTAGGACAGCAATAAGGTAGGGGGAGTCCAGGTCCTACATCTTGATAGGTGATGCAATCGTTTACAATTACCGATGAGAGGAATCTATCGGTGACTGGCAGTACGTCAGTGATACCGCTGGGACTTCCCCTAGTAAGGACGGTACGGCATGCCACATATTGTACCTATCTTCACAAAGTCTACATAGTAGCATACAGACGGCTTCGGTACATGAATCTAGCAATCAGATTCCAGCTCAGGTCCAAGCCTTGAGCAGCGACATACCAGAAACATACCTACCTTGAGTCAAGCCACTCTCATGCGAGATCTTACTGACTCGCGACCGCCCGTTAGCCTCACTGGTATTGATTTTCACTGCGCTCACATGACCTTACCAACCACATGTGTATTGTTTTTGCCTAGCATCGCTGGTGTGTTACTGCATACATAGGTGTCTACTCGACACTGTTATTAATTAAGGACGGGCGTATATGCATAGGTAGGTAGGTAGGTATGCGAGTCCCTGCAAGCTTATATCTTACAGTAGTATCTGTGGCACTCTGACAATATTTTACTTATTAAAACACAACACAAAGCACAACACGGAGCTACTTACAGACTACAGTAGTTAGATCATACGGATAAGCGATAGCGCACAGTGTTACTTTATACATATATATATCGACAAGTTTGCTACCGTTCAGACTGACGACCGTTTAAGCTTACCTCGGTAAGTCGTTCTCTGGTAGGTACCTAGGCTACGCGGTCCATATGCAAGGCCCCTAAACTCGCACGGTTCTATAGGCGCAACCCGTTTGCTTTTTAGTTTCTATCCGCAGTAGGGATGTCCGGGTCAATCCCAGATTCACGGAGATAACCAGGTGAGATGATCGCTTTTCGTATTTTAATTACGGTTGCATTACCTACACGCATGCCTGCCTACCCAATAAGCGCGCGCACGAGCTTACGCGGCAACAGCAAAATATAACCAAAATCGTAATATATGTAAGGGGAGTAGGACTGCAGTGCGCAGGTAGCACAAGGCCACGGTGACAGGATGGGTAATTTGTGGTAGAGGGCATATGTGGCTCGGTGGACAACACTACGTAGAACATGAAAATCGTCGGTATAAGGAGTAGGTTAGCTATACTCGGAATGCGAAACATCGAAACACAGCATTGCAGGCTCAGCCTGCTCCAAACATGCGATGCTACATAGGTAGCCCTGGGTTCAAGACACCAATCTCAGATCAAGCTCATATATCTACAACGACATATTACATGCCCACATCATAATGACGCATATGTGAATACCGCTCGTATGAACGTAGGTAGGTAGTATCACGAACCACACATCACATAAACTCACAAGCATTTCAGCTAAGGCTGACAGCGCCGTTTCGTCTCAAGCCGGCGGCTGGCACTACGGTATAGATCAAAGCCACCACCACAACACCAAGAAGCCTTAGCTAAATGACCAAGATATCTGCGCACACATACCTACCTAAATTAGATTACCGAGTCTAGGCAAGTAGGTTTATAAGAGCAAGTTCGCAGCTAGATGTACCTTAGCTACCTCAGTGGCTGGATTATGGTTTAGGCTCGGAGAATGGTGGCGCTCTTGGATTTGACGGCCTGGTTAGTACAAGAATAGTACAAGGTAGTATACGTAGTATACTGGGCAGATGACTAAAAGAGAAGATCACAGCATAGGAACAAGGGGAGAGAGAGGGGGGAAAAGTTGTCTACAGCAAGAGTACGACTCAGTCACAGAGAGACCATCTCCAGAAGTAAAATTGGCTGACCTGATCCCATCCATCTTGAATACCTACATGCGTACTGTACGCGCGTAGGACTATTCTTGGCAGGTCACCCCTATGCACTTATTAGCATCTCTTGGACGAACAATAGCAAGGGACGCGAAAGTGAAAGTTGAGCGGCAGAGCCTTGCCTTACCTTGTACATATCTAGCCTATCTACAATACTATCTAACATACACTGAATATCGGTGTCCAAGTAAGATTACTAAGATACAACAGGTAAAAGTAAAAGTTATCTACTGTACATAGTATGTAATTGTTGACATGAGTAAAAGGGATGCCCGATTTCCAGCTTCTTCTTTGGGATAATTTGCCAATATTTGCCAAGACGCCTGTCTGCATATCCACCCTTACCCTTGTAGTTACCCTAACATACAGATGTACATAGATAATACATATGTACAGCGTACAGATGTACATACCAGACAATAGGTGTACATCCCGGCTCAGAGCGGAAAGAAACGGCAGAAAGGAACGCCGCTAGACTTGACAAGACTTGCTTCGAGGTTGTACTGTAACGGAGCATCTACCTATATACATACCCTTACCTACAAGTAGGCCAATCATTCTCGCAGGAAATTATCGCAGCTGAAAAAAACCACGCGGTGGAAGGGCCAAGCTGGGGCTTACCGCTGTACTATGTATGGTTAAGTTCCTGTGTATAAACGTCTTGTCGCTCATCTGAAAGGCCCAAGCTAGAGACAACCTTCTATAGATGTTCCACCCCACAAATAAATAATAAATAAATAAATAAAAAAACCAGTTTGTAAAAAATTACCTAACAGCTGTAGATACAAGATAGAGGATGATTATATTAAAGGGGTAATCCTGCCCCTTCAAAGTACCTGGGTATGCTGCTAATAGCAACTTGGCATGTAGATACTCAGTTTAATATTGCCACACATGAACAGTAATTTATGTTGGAGTATGCTTTACTTTGCTTTGCTTTGCTGTGCTTGCTGTATCGTGTAAATTATATGTAGAGTAGTAGGTATCTTTGGATTGAATGGATGAAAACACTTAAGCTTTTTTATTTCTTTATTCATTAAAGAGGTAACCTTTTTTCAAATAACCTATTTTCCTTTTGCTTGCGTCCAACACTCTAACTACACTACGCCAATATACGGAAAAGAGCTCCGGAATTCTATTAGCCGCAGTTGTGGAAGGTATACAGGTAGGTAGCTGCCGCCGGCACTCGACGTCTCTATTTGATACATAGGAGGCCCGTACCGATATAGGCTTTTTAATGGAATAACACTGGCGCTGGCTTATTGTCGTTGGGAAACGATTTATCTTCGAACTGTTGTATCAAATTAACGTTAGCCTTTGACGCACAACTTCATGTCGCTATCCTTCATCTCGGATTTTGTCCTACTTACCTCGAGGAAGCCCGTAGCGGTAATCATAACTATGAAAGCCTCGGCTAAGTCTTCGATGCGTTCGGCGAGAGCAGGCTCCATCCTTCCGGCCCCGGTGCCTACGCCTGCAGATCGTTTGAGCACATGGGTTACGAGCATCCTGTGGTCAGTGAGGAATCGCCTGCCTTGGAGGATGTTGTGCGAGCCCCGGCTGACGACGGCGACACCAAGAATCCGGGCCACTTTGACAAGCAGCAGGTAGTGTTTCTCCAACGCCTTTGAATCCGAAGGGGCGACCTGTAATTCAGGATCAACGGAAAACAAGCCAGATTGCTCGACCGTTCGGAACAAGTTCGCATGTAGCACATACTTAGCCCCCTCGCGCGTCTGGCATAACTGTAGGAGAAGCGCTAATTTGGCGTTGAAGGAAGATTGCTTGTCCGTGTTTCCTGTGTCAACGAGCCTCAGGTTAGAATGTAGGTTCTAGCTTTAGCTAATAATTTTTTATATATATTTTTTCCTGCTTACCATTGTGATTAATTTCCACCCATTCCTGCAGAATGTTACGCAAAGAGTCAACAAGGATACCAATGAAGTTCAGCTTGTTAAGCGTCTCCACCACGTAATTGTCGTTCTCTTTTCTCCCAAGCTGGACGATCGTAGTCAAGAGGATCAAGGCTGACGATTGACATTCGGCATCTCCGCCAAACGCGTCGTCACAGACTACGTTGAGAAGCTTCTCTCCGTACGCTTGTATCGTCTTGGTGATTTTTCGCAAGCTTGACAAGGCTCCGTGATCATGGTCAAGGATACCGGTTAGATAGCGGTAGCAAATGCTATAGTAGATGGAGCGCAACTCCTGATTCCCAACCCATTTCGCAACCGCATCCAAGCACATCTCTAGCAGTTGATAGAGCTTATCGCTGACTAGATTCTCAACTGCTCGGTTTTGCCGGTCTTTGGATACCATCGTGCCGAAGTCGAGCTTGAAGAGCAACACCTTGGCAAGCTTTGCCAGCTCAAGCGCCGATACAGGTTGCTGGAAGCCGTACATCTCAATACCAGGAAGCGTAGCCTGAAGTGTTTGTAGGATGAATGAGACTTTGTTTGTACCCTTGAAATCATTGCAGTCCGTCATCACCATTAAAAGCCTTGTCCACGCTCGGAGCGTCTTGAGGCTGTATGCTCGGATTTGTGTTAGTCGGTTGAGGTATAGAACATAAAGTAGCACAACCCCTTCTTCCATGTCCATCGCCGCAGCATCTTGCTGGAGGATGACTTGATTGGACTGGCCACCTTCGTTACGCTTGAGAAGTAGGATCTCCTGCACCTTTCTCAAGTTGTATACCATGTTGGCGTCATCATCATCCTCTAGACACGGGCGAAGATCCAAGTCACCGAATACGTTCAGTTCTGGCGGCGGGGCTACAAACAGATCTTCATGCGGCAATGAATCGTGGAAATCGAAGACCGAGGCTACTGGTATGGACTCCATACCGTCAATAACAACCTGGCCACCCAGAGCATCAAATATGCGTCTCTTCAGGGCCGGCAACTGGCTCTGGGTCACATTACAGAGTTCATGCGCAATATATTCGAGCGCCATGGCTCGGATAGACAGGTAATCGACAAATCCCTGTGCTGCTGGGGTGGTAAGAAAGTCAGGTCCACTTGCTTCTTGTCCATCCCAGCTAGCACCTTGTTGGGTCATAAGGCCCTGCAGCAAGATGTGAAACAAGAAATCGTTCTCACGCAGCTCTTCAAGGACAAGGCTTGCCGACAAGGGGGAGCTCCAGAGGAGCTTAAAGATGCGCATGACCTTGTATTTAAGCGCTACAAGCCATTGCATCACGGACCCATCCTCACTAAGCATGGGGACATCGATGATTACTGGCAACAATGAATGGAATAGGGCAGATCTTTTATCAAAGGCGCTTCCAGGCTCGATGTCCAGGGTGTTTGCTGAACAGCGGAATCCGAGGAAGAGATGAGCAATCGTGGGCCGGTCGGGGTTGGCTTTTAAGCAGGAGTACAGGAAATCCAGAATGTAAGTCTTGATCTGGTAGTCGGGCGAGTCCGCTTCCCGGCGGAAATCAAGAGGATTTGTTAGCTCAGCAGTGAACGCCCCGGCAATAGTCTGCGCGTCGCCGTTTTCCCCGAGGGCTACAATTGCTTTATTACGATGAGTCAAGCCAGGGGAACCGGATTGCCAAGCTGAGATGACTTTGGGAGACGTCGAGATCTTTTCCAATAGTTTTAAACTTGCCAGGGTGAGGACAGGATGGCCAAGACCACAATAGCCACCAAGGTCAGAGACTAGTGTAAGACTAGCCATAAGACCGTCTTCAATCGAGGCAAAGGCTCCGTTTGAAGTGGGTGTGAACGACGACCGACTCTGTGCTCGGTGCTGAGGCTTTACTATCGGCCTCACGAGATCGATGAATGTGGCCTGTAGGTCCAGGACCTTAGATATTAATTCGACAGCACGAAGAACCCCAAGAATAAGTGGCGAGTCGGGTGCTGCCTTGCCAATATCGGCCGGACTCTGGTGGATGGTATCGAAGATGCCCTTCATAAACCTGCTGTCATACATCCATTCCATGACCCGAGCGAAAGGATGCAAGGTCACATACGTTTCCAGGTCCTTAGTGCGAATCGCCCCATCTACGTTGATGTTCGACTCGTTGGCGAATATAATTAGGTCTTCATTGAACGTAGAGACGCAGGCCAGAGCGAAATCTAGACAATGATAACGCAATGCTCTTTGATGCATGACTTCACGGCACTCTGGAATCCTCATTGCAAACACATGGCCCAGAATAAAGTCAATGTATGGCTCGATTCCAGGACGTGTGCGCGTGGCAGTCCCAAGATCTTCTGGGTACGGTAAGGTGTCGTTCAGTAGAGTGCACCCGCCCGGCGGTGTCGTCAGGACCGTTAAGAACTGGATGAACGTGCTTGTCTCATCGAAGTTGGGGCTCATTTCCTGAAATAGAGCCTCCATGAAAAAAGATGGTGGAGGGAGAGCTGCTGTCGAACCCTGCGTCCTAGCAGACATGGCAGGGGAGATATATGATCCTGTGAAGCATAATTCGACGAATCGCCACATTGCGTGGTTCTGTCCAATTGACTTGCGGGTCATGAGAGCACCCAGCGCCCTAAATGCCGAGGCTCTGATCTGAGGGCCAATAGCACTGCTGATTGCTTGGAAGAGAAGCGTAACCAATCTCTCGTCCCGCTGCAGCAGCAGGTAGAGACGAGCGGGCTCACTCTGCGAAGCGAGTTTCGTAATGAGGCGAAGATATGCCTCCTGCAGCATAACAAACTCATGCTCGTTGTCTGAAGATTCGTTCTCAAGCTTTGGAACCCTTGGAGCAGCCGCTTGTGTTCCCACAGGCTTCGCCCTGATTCTATTGATATGATATTCCAACTCTTTCAAGATCGTAGCCCACGTGATGGATGATGGTTTTCGTAATTGGTGACCTTCATCCAATAAGAATTCATGTGCGCAAGTCGCGCTCTCGGAATCATCGGATAGGCATTGTAGCATCTCGCAAAAGGCGGTTTGCAGGGGAGTAGATGTCCTTCTGGATGCCCACTGTAAGAATCCGGCAAGATTGCTGTCGGGATCCGCCCAAAAGGCGTCTGCTGCTTCTGGCCGGCCCTCGTAGGAGTATGCAATTATCAGAAGGAATCTTTCCAGATCGACGTCCTGGTCTTGTAGCTGACCGGTCTGGCGCAGCTCATCTTCCTCGATCTTCAGCTTACGTAGCACATCTGGCATGTTTGATATAAAAGCATCGATGAAAGTCTCCATTCTGGCATTCAGGCGCCCCTGTAGTTGAGGCGAGAAGGGAACCGTGTCTGGAGGCAGTGCCGGTGTTCTTTTCTGAACCCAAGCCCTCACCCTATTCAGCCAGGGATCTTGCCATTCTGTAATTTTAGCATCTAGTACGACTGCTAACAGGAAGTCGAATGCCCCGTCTTTTAAGGCTTCTTGGAATTGCTTAGATCTTTTCATGTCCTCTGTCCACATATTAGCAATGCAAATCGTTCAGGGGTCGGCTGTTGACAATCCTACCCTTGTCTATATCGACGTCACGCAGGCCCGAGCCAGCGGCGTCTTGTATATACCAGCCGCTGTATTCAGCGAGCCACCATGCTCTGATAGCAGCGTCAAGAAAGGGTATCGTGCGGGTGCCACTATCAAATAGCTGGGTTATGACTAAATTGAGCTTTCTAGACTGCTCTACGGTTCGGTTGCTTTCGGTTGAGCCGAACATGGTAATATAAGTACCCACAACAGGTAGCAGGTGCACTACAGACGTCAGCATCGGGGAGAAGAAACCAATATCTATACACGCGGAGCTCACCTATTGAGTAATCATATCTAGTTGAACCCCCGAAGTCCTTGAGAAAAAGAATAAAGTCAGGTTCGTTCGCCATGTGTCTTTCGATAGCATAGCAAAGAATGACGGCTAAAAGCTCATGCTGCTGCATAAGGCTGATGTGCGTGAACTCGTACGTCTCCTGGAGTTGCAGCTGTGTCGCCAGACCCCGCATGGCTGCTCCGTTCGCTCGCTCCGCAAGCTTCTGTAACCAAGTACGGATATTAGCTAAAGCGGCTGTGCAGGCTGGCACAAATCTTTCTTTCGCTTTGGGAGCACCGGGGCCGCCGTCACGAAGGATGTATCGATTGACGTAGGGCCCGAGCCGCCCAAGGCCGTCGCCCACATCGTCAGCCATCAAGTCATCTTCTTCCTTCTGTAGCTCAAGTAACAAGAGCATGCAGCTAAGGAGGTATTTTCTCTGCTGGTGGAATCGGATGATGGCGCATTCTTTTCTCGATCGGCCTAGTGTTTCCTCCTCCCCTTCAGCTTGCAACGCGAGTTTCGTAGCCTCGATTTCGTCTAGGTCTATGTCGTCCGCAATCTGCAAAACGACTTCTTGGAAGTCTTTATTAAGCGCCCATTCCTCGCCGCCGAATTCAACCTTTCCTGTTATAGCGATTGTCAGTCCGGGCATCGGTACAAGCAACAGACCACGGAATACGGACCTGATAGGACGGCGTCGCGGCTCGGTTTCTTTCGTTCGGGCTTCTCCAACAGACGCTGAAAGCTGTCGGCAACGGTCCCTAGGAGGGGATTGTCGGGTAGTTGAGCTAAGGCCAGGCGGCCCCGATCTTCACGATCCTCCTTGAGGGCATCGGCGACGGTTGTCAGGTCTCGATGGAGAGCCTGGAAAGCTTCCATTGTGCCATCGTCCGCCATGGTCTCTCGGTCGCTCCTATCGCATTGTGTGGTAGAGGTAAGATAAGCCGGTAGCAACGTTGCACAGAGGGCGGCGCTTTCGCTTCGGCGACGAACAATTAGGTACGAGGCTATGTCGCGAACGCCCGGAAATCGTCCGGTACGAGAAAAGCCAGCTATCTGTTGGTATAAATATCGCCGGAATCTCGCAACTTGATAGAATTAGGTTGTGCACAGGCTATCTAAGCAGCTACTACAGCATCTATTTGCTTGTCTGAAGCAAGTAGAGTACCTGGTTACTGGGGGAGTTAGCTTCAAAGTGAATGGACAATCTTCAAGTCGCTTTGCTGCACCGATAATGGGATAACAGCGGGAGGTCCTTGGTTGAACTATGAATGCCTGTAAGTAAGGGTACTTATTGAGGCGCCTAGTTGGAAGTACTGATTCAATATTTGTGGGTCTTGGGCTTCGGGCTTTAATGGAGGATTTACGGCATACACTCCTATTAAGAACTGTTCGATACCTGTAGAGCTACAAAAAATCGGAGCTTTGCCAATGTACCCAAGACATCATTCAGATCTAGCAACACAGGTTAGAGCTTTTTTGTGACGCGCTGGAACTGAAAAGTCAACAAACGCTTGGGCGGTGTGAAAATTCTGCCGGATTTATTCCCCAGCTGATTCTTCAACCTTTGGAAGGTACCTAACTAGGTACGTATCGAACCAATAAGGTCCATCTCTTGATGTAGTTTAAGTTTGTCTGTTTCTCAGATAAAACATGCTTATAGGTACGAGGTGCAATGTATGCATTATTAAGCTGCAAATCTGGAAGCAAACGTCTATAAAACCTGTGATGATACCTACCCGGTAGCATCTCCTGCTTCTAACCCTAGGCCAATTTTAAGCGGGAGCTGGACGCCTACTGATATGCCTAGACGGGCCTCACCTACTCACTACGACTGCCTGTCTGCCTGCCTGCCTACGCACCTGAACGTCTTGTAAAGCCCGGTCAAAGTTGGCCTGGTGGTTGCGGCGCCCCTGTCGCTGAGCAACGTCAAAACCTTGATTGCTCACGCCGCTACATTATTATATCGCGGCTCTAGCTCATATTTCATTCAATTTCATGAATGCCTCCTCGTTGTTTAAGTGGGCTTAGACCGGTCTCCCACTTCGCATTAGCATGTACATATTACCAAAAGCTGGCTTCAATGTGAAAGCGTATCTTCATGCTCGATAAACCACCCCGCCGTCCAGATAGACGCGTCGCAATAGTCTCTGGCCCAAATCCCGAGGCCTGTCATTAATTTGGGCTGTCACGGTGTCGTGGTTCCAAATATCTCGTTATACCGGCGCTGTGGATGGTCGCACATACATTATTCGTGCCTCTTTCGTTAACGAATAAGTCTGAGACACGATGGCACCACAGACGGCTGGTCGTGAGGTTACAATGAGAAAGGCCCTAGGCACGTCTCCGCCACATAGAAGAACATCACTATACGAAATATTTTACTAACGATCGTATAGAGTCGATCGAGAGTAGTAACAAATCACACGGTGCGACAGGTCTTGAAGGTGAGGGCCACCTGCTTCGATTTGCATGTAGCAGCCTTGCTCATATAGATTTCAATAGATCTCATCTATATATTCAAACACCAAGCGACAGCGGCCGATCTGTGGGTGCCCCAGTAAACTAAAAGGCGGGTAGATCCAGACGATACCATGAAGTGCTAACCAGAGATTCAAGGTTGAAATTGGATGATAAAAGCTACCACCGTCTGTTTGACGCCATCTTTCGTTATACTTTGGCTGAGAAAGAGGTTTATTACCGCGTCAAAGGATCGAAAGCCAAAACCAATGCATTCAGCAGACTCACCAAGTGTGCCGAGGCACTTCGCCTCAGCGTCGAACATGCGGCGACTAGGACAAAGCGGAAGACTTTCTTGGCTGTCATTGACCATATTACCGACATATTACCTCACCCCGAGGATGGATTGGTGCCACCGCTGGCCTCCGACTACATCAAAGCACTTGCTGCACTACTGAGCCGTGGGGCAAACGTAGAAATCTTAGCGACACTTAATGGTGGCGGTTGGTTCACCTGCGTGGATTTTGTGACTCAGATCATCTCGCAACATACAGAGAATGTCGATCGCGACTCTGGACCATCTCGCGCCTCGCCAGCGCCTGCAATAGGTGGGTCGATGACCCTTTCATTGTCAACGAACAGGGCAGGAAGCACGTCGAGGCGAAGCAATGAGCGAGTCCCTCGTGGTCATCTTGTAGACCTAATGGAATGCTTGTCGTTTCTCGTCTCTGCGCCAAACGCGCCGCTCTTGCAGCGTACCCGTGAAATAGCGGATGTGGCACTTCACGTTCTCCAGCTTCGTTATCTCGGCCTCAGCCAACTGCAGCAGCTTGCCTTTTCCGTCATCAATGTAGTTCTAGCTGTGACTCAGACGGATGATACAGCTCAGGCCAGTTCAATGGCAATCGAGTGTCTGCCTCTTATTATACACTGGTGGCAGGCTAGGACTGCATCCAAATATGATGCGTTACTCAATGTTGTTCGGATAGAAATGCTTAAGACTCTCTATAACGTTCACTTACAGCTCGAGTACTTGACTCGGCAGGATGATCCGGAAGCTCTGCTTCAAGATATAGCAAATCTATCAGATATGCTCTGGAGCGAGTATTCCAAGCGGGACGACCGAGCCCAACTTCAGCAGGACGATCTCACCTATATTCCCGACCAGCCCGCTATTAACCAATTTCGCATACGCTCCTTCGCTTTGCGCCCTTTCAATGTCGAAGGGGAAAAGCAATGGGCAGTTGTCCAAATATTAGCGATGCTTGAAGGGATCATGTGGAAGCGACCCAGAATTACTCGCTTAGACTTGGCCGAGGATCACGCCTCTGAGCAACCACGCAAGAAGCAACGAAAAGACACGGGATTCGGCAGGCTTTATCACAAGCTTCAATCCATTAACCCAGCCACGCAGTTTACTGCCCTACAGATGATACCTTTTTTTGTAGCAGATGTTGACATTACTGCTGACGAATTATACGACTTGTTATCGATCCTTACTAGTCTCGTTACGAACAAGAACAGCAAGCTATCAACTTGGGCAATGATAGCTTGCGCAAGGTCGGTCAAAGAGTCGATTAAAGACGTGTTCTAAGCTAACCAGCTGTGTAGCCTCGCTCCTAAAACCATTGGCCCCAGTGGTTCCCTCGTGGCCCTCTGGAAACAGACCTGGCAGGTTGCAGTGCGTTCAGTCAGTATGACAGGGACTTGCCGGGCCGGGAGCTTTCTACTATATGCCATTTTAGGGGAGGAATTGCTTCCTTACAACGAGATCATGGGCGACATCAGTGACATGGTCACAACGGCAGACGTGAATGGACCAGCGGTCCTGGTGGATTCCTCGCTTATGTTGATGACAGCTCTTCTGCAGCTCCGTAACCATCATCTTCCTAATGCCAGCCACGCGACCAATAATCACATCGTTCGTTGGATGCTGTCTCGTTGGTTCCCTGGTGAGTGCGCGTCGAGCCACAACTGACGATATATGATGCTTACTCTGACTCTGTCTTTAGCTGACATAAATTTCATTTCATCATACTCTATGCATGTTTCTCCACTGAATATCGCAAATCTTGTTCGGGCAGCTTGTGGAGACAAGAACTTGTCGTTGTCCCACGCTTCCCAGACAATTTCTGGTCCGATCGGGGAGACGCTATTGTTGCTACGCGAGCGGGAGAGCATAGTCAAGTATCTCCTGTTACTTGAGGACGGTGCTGATAGCCTGAGGGCAGAAAGTAGTGGCGACACCGCTGCTGCTGCTGCTGCGGCGGCGGCGGCACAACGCGTTAGCGCAATACTTACAGATTCGACTAGCGCTCTTGCAACGACAAAGCTAGTGGCCGAGCTGTTTTACACGAAGCTTGAAGAAGTAGGAGCCCTGTGTAGCGGTTGGGTTAAGAAAGCTGAAGGGGCCGGCCATGTCACACCAGAAAAACTACAAAGCGTGATCTCATGCTTGATTCTTGGGGCAATCATCCTCCCACGGCTAAAAGAGGTCAATGCACGACAGTCTCAAGAGACAGAAGATGTCATCTTCCGAGTTTTGAAAGACCTCCTCAAAGCTTTATCTTCTTCACCTGAGACTCAGCCGCTCTATGAGTGTCTCCTGAGATCTGTTCGGCCATTTTTGCCAAAGTTAACCGCTACAGAATTGGGGCGACTGGCTACTGATTTCCCATACCTCCATCGACTCTTTTCTGAGGTGTCTATATCTCTTCGCCAACGATCGGATCAGCACTCATCCGGCACCGAACATGACCCGATGGACATTGATGATGAGTTTGAGTCCCATGGAAGCCAATCAACTTCTGTATCGGACATAGTGGAAATCCCCAGACGAGAGTCCTTGGTAATCCTTCATGCAGGCTCCTTTTATAGCGATACTATTCAACGGCTTCACTTTATCCAAGAACTCTATGAAGATGCCGGCCAGATCGGTCTGGTCCCGGCGGCATTTCTCGATTCGACTTTACTCTTATCTGATAGAGAGATCCTAGAATGCCGCTGTCTGGTTAGGGAGTTGTTTGATTCGGATCTAATAGTCAATCCCGATGATGCCGAAAGAGTGATGGTAAAAATAGCTAAGCTAATAGAACAGCTAGTCTTCTCGAGTTGTGAAGTCGCCTTGAACGTCTGCCTGGACTTAATGGAAAGTTTCATAGGAATATGGTCAGACGGCGATAATAAACTTTCTTCTCTTGTGGGGGAGCTATGCCGACATTTCCTTATTAAGCCCGGGCTATCAAGCAATATCCTATCACCATCTGTCCGGATATCATTGTCACGACTATTACTCCGCCTAGCTCATGCGGACGAGCACTTTTCGGAGTCTGTGGGCATGGATCCTCCTAATACATCACTCCTACACATATTGCAATCCAGCTCCCTAAGGGTCAAGTTCTATATTGGCGCACGACTTCCAAGTATGTTTGGTCGCTATGTCTTGAAGGTCCATGAAGACATGTTCGTCGACATTCTTCAAACCCTTCCAACGAGTGATGTATATTTAGAGGGAATAGCATTACGTCTTTTTGTGCTTGGGGAGGTGGCACGAAATTGGCCAACGCTTCTCCGGAGAGGTATCTACCACATTTTTGAGACCCCGGGCAAGGTTCCTGGTTCGAAGAATCATGCCGCTTACTCCTTGAAGAGGATAGCCGCAACGCTCGAACTTGACGACCCTAGACAGCTCTTCGACTTGTTTGCTTCGCAGCTGCTCTACACTTGGCTTGATGACGGGGATGTCGAGGATATTCCATTCGCGATTTTCGGCTTTCCTAGCCTAGAAGCGTTGCTTCAGCGAGCCCAAGCCGACGTGGTAGCCCTGATGGTGATGCGTGCTCAAGACGATGCATTAGCCAAGCTCGCCGCGACCCTTCACGCCACGCCAGCACAGATTGTGCAGCGCAACTTTTCAAAGACACTCGCCTATAGTATAGCCCACGATATAAGCATGCCCAAAGGGGAGCAACATCAGAGCGGGGAGAGCCGACTAAGGAAGCTGCTGGGGCGGGAGGTCTTCCTTGAAAGCGTCTACCTCAACTTTGCCGATATCATTGCGACGTTTGTCAGTCTTATAGACCAGGAAGATCCTATTGAAAGGTCCTGGGCCAAGGACGACACCATGCTACATGCCGCAGAGACAATGGAAGCAATTAAGAAGTGTGGGCACTCGGAGGTTGTACTGGGAGCTAACCAGCAACCTACTTTCCGTCCGAAATACTTAGTGAGAGAGATTACTCTGCTTTGCAGTCGCACAGAGTATGAATTACCCACTCTCTGGAACCCCGCGCTGGTGGTCACCGTGGCTAGAAGATTGTTCAGTGGCATCCACAAAGCGCTCGGCCCTTTATACGCATGTTCTGTCCTGCGCAAAGTCCGGGTGCTGATCTGCCTAGCGGGGCCGCATGCATGGAAGTCTTATCCGCTAGAGATGCTGCTTCATTCGATACGACTGTACATTGTGGACACCGAATGTGCGGATGATGCGCTTGGCATGAGCCGATACCTACTTGAGAAGGGGTACGACAGCCTTTCGAAATCGGCATCTTTCCTCGCAGGTTATGCCCTGTCAACGTTGGCCTCTCTCCGTGTCTTCCTCGAAACATCCCAGTCTAGCACTACTCAAGAAAGCCAATTCAAAATAACAATGACCAAAGCTCAGATGTTTCATTCGTGGTTTACCAAGTATCTGGAAGGCTATGCTTCGTCAGCTCTCAAAGACAAGACGCAGAGGGATGCATTCAGGGGCATCACCGAGTCAGCGGCACACGTGCGTACATCGGGCAACGCAGAACGTGGGACCCACGAAAGCAGATTGCTTCTAGAAATTCTGCGAGACGGAGATAGCGGACCCAATCTCCTCAGTGCGGCGTCACGAAAATTGGCATTAGAAATGCTCTGCTCTCATTTTACCGTTCCGGCAACATCAAGCGTTGACTTTGTGCGCTCGGACGAAGATGCTCGGATGCTGGCCAAAGCCGTATGGAGGAGTTGCCAGTCACAGGATCTGAGCGACGAATATCTCGCTTGGGCTGGTCGTGCCATTGGTAGAGCTTTTGCCTCTTCTGGATTTATAGACCACGATCTACTTCGAGAGTCTCAGCTATCGAAATATGGCCGAAATACACGAAGCGAATCCGCCTCAGAACAAGGGATTATAGGCCTGCTCCAGGCACTAACAGCAGATTCCGATTGCACCAAGGCCGGTCTTGCGGAGTCAGCCTTGAGAACAATAGTATCAGAAGCCGTAGCCCAGGGCGACGAAGGCCTTCTTATGGCATGCGAGAAGACCCTTAGTGGCGAGCTTCTCCAAGCTTCAGATTGGACGCCCTATCGAACGCCACCTTCCGATAATATCGCCGTTAGTGAGTTGAGAAGCGACTCCATCTTCAGCCCGGATTCGATACAGGAACCAAGGTGGGCCGAAAACACCACAGTATACCTGGTTCAGAATGCGCTGGAAAGTATCGTGCTTGGTGCTTTGCCCCTGATACTGGCAAATGTGGACGGGTTCGCCAAGGAGGCTTTTCCATATGTGATCCATCTAGTGTTGTTGAGTGAGCGCAAGTCACAGCAGTCGGCAAGACAAGCCCTTTCAAGAGCGCTTAAGTACTGGTTCCAGATGGACTCACCCGTGGCAAGAGACAATATAGGTCTCCTGATGAACGCGATACTGTATCTCCGTACGCAACAGCTGCCCAGCGAGAGTTCCATAGCTGACAGAATCCAGTGGCTGGAACTCGACCTCGCGTCAGCCTCTGCAGCCGCGACTAAATGCGGCATGTATAAGACGGCGCTGCTCTTAATCGAGTTGTCCTCCTCGGAGACCACCCGTTCTTCACGCCGTTCATCAGCTATGCGCGTTCAGGAATCCGCGGCCGTGGTGTTGGATATATACCAGAACATCGATGACCCCGATGCCTATTATGGCTTGAGTCAGACTGCAAGCTTGACGAATGTTCTCTCTCGCCTGGAGTATGAAAAGGACGGAATCAAAAGTCTTGCATTTAGAGGTGCGCAGTATGACAGTCATCTTCGAAAAGACGACCCTGCTGCCGCCAGGGACAGCCAATCCCTCGTCGGCACTCTAGGGAGTTTGGGCCTCTCGGGCTTGTCATACGCCTTGTTACAGAGTCAACAAAACATAGATAGCTCTTCTAGTGCCGTGGATAGCACTTTCAATGCCGCCCGGAAACTGGAGATGTGGAATTTGCCGGCACTTGAGTCAACGCGTAATCCATCGGTTACGATCTACAGGGCCTACCAGGCGTGGAATCAAGCCACAGAACTGAGTATGGTAAGACGAGTAGCTTGGAGTGGATTCAGCGAGATTCTCCAGAATGTGCTTAGACACGACATCGGGGGGGCCTCGCTTAGGAATCACTTAGGGGCGTTAGCGGTCTTAACAGAGCTTAATGATGTGATCGATGTCGTCAACTCTGCTGAGCTCGAGCAAGTCCTTGAGACGTTCAATGAGCGCTCCCAGTGGATGAAGAGCGGACGGTAAGCTTCATTCCTCGAACCATCTCCCGGTCGTATTCTAACTTTAAGTAGATACGATGAGATCAGCCAGATACTGTCATGCAGAGAAACTACCATGAGTTTGCTTTCACAGTTCTCCAGCCGTAGTGAGACAACTAAAGTGAATCCTCCAGAGGCGCGGTTGACCCAAGTCAAGTCAATGCTGCTGTCTTCCAACATCCATAGGTATCATCAAGCTTTTCAAGAGTCGTTGAATATTGCGACGTCGCTCACGCACTCCGTCAAACCAAGCGCAGAGCTCGGTCTCAGTATCGATTCTGCTACTCGACTTGAGGTCGCCAATTCTCTCTGGGACCACGGAGAGATGATGTCCTCCATTCGGATGCTTCAGCACATTGACGAGGACACCGATCTCAAAAAGCAGACCATAGCCGTAAGCCGCCCTGACCTCCTCGCCAAGACGGCGCATCAGATATCCGTCGCAAAACTCGAGAAACCAGACAGCATCCAGAGAAACTACCTTCAACCAGCACTCAAGGAGTTGAAAGGAAAGGCTGCCGGCGAAGAGGCCGGTAAAGTCTACCATCAATTTGCCATGTTTTGTGATGAACAGCTCCAAAACCCCGACAGTCTCGAAGATCTGGCTCGTCTACAACACCTCAGGCAGGGAAAAAGCGAAGAGGTCACGCAACTCAAGGAACTTGTCTCCAACGCGAAGGATACCCAGACAAGGACACGGTTCACATCCCACCTTAACAGAGCCAAACAGTGGCTAGGACTAGACGAGCAAGAGTTACGCCGAGTAGAGCAGAGCCGTAGTGAATTCGTGCGCCTCAGCTTAGAAAACTACCTGCTCTCACTAATCGCCTCGGACGAGTACAACAATGACTCTCTTCGGTTCACTGCTCTTTGGCTTGAGCGCGCAGGCGAGAACTTCACGAACGACGCTGTGAGGAAATACATCGACGAAGTACCAACCCGGAAATTTGCACCTCTCATGAATCAGTTGACCTCGCGGCTTCTTGACCAAAACACTCCTTTCCAGAAGCTTCTCGTTGAGCTTGTTTATCGGATATGCGTCGACCACCCGTATCATGGAATGTACCAGATATGGTCAGGCACAAAATCCAAACCTAAGAAGGAGGACGAGGCTGCTCAGCTTCGGAAACTAGCTACGGAGAAAGTCGGCAAGAAGCTCGCTCACACTGAAGCAGCAGCAGTAACGTGGACTGCCATCTATCATACTAGCAAGGCGTACCATGGCCTGGCCCTCGAGGGTCCGTATAAGGGGGGGCAGAAGATCTCTATGAGGGAGTCACAGGCTGGAATGACTCTGGCCAACTCTCTGGTGAAATATCGCATACCACCTCCTACCATGCAAATAGAACTTGCCGCCTCTCGAGAGTACTCAGACATCCCACTGGCTACCAAGCTTGAACCGCACATGACGATTGCCAGTGGTGTTAGCGCGCCCAAGATCATCACAATTATCGGAAGCAATGGTGAGCGCTTCAAGCAACTTGTGAAAGGTGGCAGCGATGATCTTCGTCAAGACGCCATCATGGAGCAAGTGTTCGCTGCGGTCTCTTCCGTCCTCAAGCTTCATCGTTCTACTCGACAGCGCAACCTCGGCATCCGCACCTACAAGGTCCTGCCACTTACGTCCGTGTCCGGGTTGATCGAATTTGTTCCGAATACCATCCCTCTCCACGATTATCTGATGCCCGCCCACGAGCGGTACCATCCAAAGGACTACAAAGGTTCCCAGTGCCGCCGGGAGATCTCCAACGTCCAGACCAAGTCCTCCGAGGTGCGTCTAGCCACGTACAAGCGAGTGACGGACCGTTTCCAGCCCGTCATGCGCTACTTCTTTATGGAAAACTTCACGGACCCAGACGACTGGTTCGCCAAGCGAACAGCCTATACCCGGACCACGGCCGCCATCTCCATACTGGGCCACGTATTGGGACTTGGGGATCGACACGGCCACAACATCCTGCTCGACTCCAAGAACGGCGAAGTGGTGCACATCGACCTGGGCGTGGCCTTCGAGTCGGGCCGTGTGCTCCCCGTGCCAGAGCTGGTGCCCTTCCGGCTGACGCGCGACATAGTGGACGGCATGGGCATCACCAAGACCGAGGGTGTTTTCCGCCGGTGCTGCGAGTTCACCCTCGACGCCCTGCGCGAGGAGACGTATTCCATCATGACCATCCTCGACGTGCTCCGCTATGATCCGCTCTACTCGTGGTCGATCAGTCCCGTGCGCGTGGCCAAGCTGCAGGATACACGACGCGACGAAGGTGGTGCAGGTAGCGAGGAGGCGGCTGATAGCGAGGTGAATAAGAAGAGAAATGCGGGGAAGAACGGCGTGGTGAATGAACCGAGTGAAGCTGATCGCGCTCTCGAGGTCGTGCGCAAGAAGCTTAGCAAGACTCTTAGCGTCACTGCCACGGTCAACGATCTGATTAATCAGGCGACGGACGAGAGAAACTTGGCTGTGTTATATTCTGGTATGTCCTATCATCTTATGCCATCTTTGCTCACTTTCTCTCTACCTGCGCTGTGGCTTGCAGCTTGCTAACATTTCTCATAGGCTGGGCGGCGTATGCTTGATGCACATAAGTATATCGGAAAAGTAAGCTTAGATGCTTCAAACGCTAGCTAGGTACCCTCTGTGCCCAGGCGGTTATCTATCTCCCTTCCGGCATGCTTGATATCTAAAATGGACAGAAGTCGGGCTGGTAGTGTAAATAAATACGTAAACACATAATCAGAAGGAATGGTATAAAAAGAGTACATTTGAGCCTGAAAAATCCAAATTTGTCGTGCTTTATGCTCCCATATGTATTATGTCATCCATCCGTCTACCCATCCGTCCACCCATCCACCCTCATCTAATTACATACGTTCTATTTACCAATCCCTCACTACCCATCCTGTTTTGCATCTATCCAACAGCGTTCGCTACCATGTCCGTCTGCCCCCGTACCTGCCCCTCTACTTGACCTTGTGCTTGGCTCTGTGTCTGCGCCCTCGCCTCAGCCTTCGCTTTCCTCTTGCGCGCGCGTCGAATCTCAATCTCGAGATCTAGCATCGCGGCGTTCGCGGACGCGAGCCGGGGTATCACGTCCTCGACGGCGCGGATGCTCTGGGTTTGCGCCTCGCGCAGAGATGAGGGCGTCAGGAGACCGAACCAGCGGAAGGGGTCTTTGGGTGGTTTTGGTGTTTGCGTTTGTGATGCTTCTGAAGGTTCTTGTGAGGGCGCTTTTGACGGTTGAGACGGTTGAGACGGTGATAGTAATTGGGGTGAGGCAGGTTTTGTGGCTGTGTCTTCTTTTGCTGTTTTGGTTTCCTCTCGTGAAGATGAAGATGTAGTTGCAGATGGAGATGGAGATGGAGTGTTTGGTGAGATGTCAGCTTTCTTTTCCTCTCCTTCTCCTTTCCCTTCTCCGTCTCCTATCGAGACATACTCAGTCCCATGTTGAGCATTAGCATTAGTCTCAGGACTGGTATCAGTCTTCAACTCCGAGTTTCCCTCCTTCGATGCAGCAGCACCCCGAGACACAGACGTAGACGCAGACGCAGACGTACTAGCAAAAGGCTTCACAACAGCAAAACTTAGAACATCCTGACCCTGCCCCTGACCTCGATCCTCACAACCTTTCTCACCACCAGAACCAATCACCAACCTCCTCAAAGCCTGCATCCGCCCATCGTAGTAGTCCCTGCCATACCTAACGCCCCTCTCAGCTACAAAGTTGGCGCGGGCAATGTTCTGGTACACGCCCGTCTGTAGGGACGTGAGCTCCTCCCTCAGACACGTGTATTCGTGGAGGAGATGGAGGTAACGCTCGAGTAGATGGTCGACGATGTTGTCCTGGTCCATGGCTTTTCTTTCCTTTTTTTCTTCAAGCTAGCTTGTGTGCATAGGTAAGTATATGTCCGGCTTTCCAGTTGACGCTGGACAACTGGGTATATACCTAGGCAAGAAGTTAAATAGGCAGCCAAGATATACCTAGGCCTGAAATGCCTACCTAAAACGCCCACTCAACATAACGTGGCAGAATGACGAGAGTTTGGGTTTAGTATACCTGACAGACCAATATTGTTGTTTATACGAATAATTGGTACGGTGTAGGTGCTTGAATATCAGCCAAGCTTTACTCTTTACTGTGTACATAACGCTATAATAAGTAGAACGAACAGGACGGAATCAACGAACCTTTGTCTGTCACGTTCTTTAACTGCTTCTCCGCGCTAAAATAATTTTCAATTGAATCCGTCGTCCTTGACTTAATATTTGAACATCAAAGGCCAGCATCACACGTCCTATGCCCTGCATCTAACCCCAACATTACCCCATAATACAACACATCGGTGGAGTATCCTTCCCAGTAGCAACACAAAAACCCTATGAATTTCTCATGGCAGATCCAGCACCCAATCAAAATACAATGTACAGGTAAAATCAAGCATATAGTCTCATAGTCATCTATTAACGAGTTGGGTAGATCAAAGCTGACAGACGTGGTATATATATATATAAAGAAGGCCGCAGGCCTAACACGAACAAATGCTCCCAGAACGCTCGCCTTGTATGCAATTATTATGATTGGTATCCTTGTTGTGAGTGATACTCTGTACAAAAATGAATCTCTATCAACTCGCACCCATTTAGAAGAGAGAGCGGATAATGCGCATAGCCCAGTTGCCCTTCTTGGCGTCGAAATCCTCGAATTCCGAGGGGTCCAATGGGCGAGAGCCTGCCACCAGATCGATGTCCAGGAGAGGGATATATAGCTTGAGTTGGCGGGCGTACACCCTCCAGAACCCATACAGACCAAGGGCAACGAAAGCAGCCAGGTAAGTCTGGAAGAACACCGCGGCGTCCGGCTTGGCATTGGGCGAGGGCTGGGTTTTGCATGTTAGTTTGCATTGAAGCCTTGTATAAAAGGGAGGAGAGCCTTACATAGAGGGCGTTATAGAAGGTGGCAATCAAGCACACCCAGACGAGGAAGAAACCGACAACACTACCCCAGATACCCAGGGGTGCCCGGTAAGGGATCTCCCGCAAATCACGTCCCTGAGCCTTCCAAGCCATCCGGAATCGGATGTGTGCCAAGCAGCAAGATCCCCACACCAATAAGTTGGCGAGACCAGAGATCGCGAGAAGCCACCCGAAGGCAGTGCCGCCCTTCGGCGCGTCGGCTACGAAGCCCAAGAGACCGAAGATCAACTGGATAACAACACACCATAGAGGTCGGCCTTTCTTGTCGACGTATGAGAGGAGCTTGGGAGCCATTCCACGTTCAGCAAGAGCCTGCATGGTACGGGTAGAGCCAAAAGCGCACGAGTTGGCGACACTGATGACGGAAAGGGTGATAACAACGTTGAAGATCGAGGGCAGGGCCGGGATACCGGCATCCTTAATGGCCAATACGAAGGGCGAGAATCTCGAATTGGATCCGCTGGCGTTCTCCAGACGCGTATCGGTAGCAGGCAGAATCAAGCCCAGAATGAACAGGTTGACGATGTAGAAGAAGAATATTCGGAAGAAGACCTGCTTGGCGGCGAGAGGTATCGACTTGCGAGGGTTGGCCGACTCGGCAGCAGCTAGACCGACCAGTTCGGTACCAGCGAAAGAGAAGGCAGCGACGACGAAGACACCGGCGAAGCCGTTGAAGCCGTTCTGAAACGCACCGGGGTCATGCCAGTATTTGGCGCCGAGGTAACCCTTGTTACCGACACCGCCAGTGTTGATCACAATGCCCAGAATAATGAAGCCAATACAAGCTGCGATCTTGATGATACTAAGAAAGAACTCGACTAGATGCATGTTAGCAACATTCAGCACGGCAAGAGAACGGCTGCTATATACCTTCACCGTAGCCGCGAACACCGAAGAACTGAATACCGACGAGGACAACCAAGAATACGGCAACCCAGATAGCAGACGGAAGATCATCTCTCCAGAACTTGATTGTACCACTGGCGGCGATGAGTTCGAAAGGCAGGACAGTCAACCAGCTGATAGCATATTCCCACCCCATAGCGAAACCCCTGCAAAATGTCAGTTCACATGTCGTCTATGCAAAGTGCCGTTTTGGAAAAGGCATGAGCCGTACCATGCCGGGTCGACAAAGCGGACGACGTAGGTGTAGAAGGCACCATTAACAGGATACATAACAGCCAATTCTCCAAGAGCCTGCATGGTAAACAGCAACATGATACCGACGATGAGATAACCGATGATCTAGAATGGGCACGTGTTAGCCATCAAGTTGCCATCTAGTTGCAAGTTGCAATGCATATTATTAAACATACCAGCGAAGCGGGACCACCATTGTGAAGCGCACCACCAGAACCGATGAAGAGACCAGCGCCAATAGCTCCACCTGTTGAAACGCGTCAGTATATCCAGAAAAAGCCGTGTTTGCGCTTCGAATGGGTCGTCATACCGACAGCAATCATCTGCATGTGGCGGCCACGAAGGTCAGTCTTGAGGGGGGCGCCCTTGTGAACGATGCCGACCTCCTCATCATTGTGGCTACTGCTGGCATATGGCTGAGGAGTGACGCTAACGTCCTTCTCCTTGATGTCGGACTCGGACATGGTGACAAAATGTAGGACCAAGAACCAAGGGAGCGGACGACGACAACGACGAGGATTGTCGGGAAGAAACGAAAGAGAATAGAAGCCGACCGGGCCAGTAAATGCAGGGTGAGGAGGCAGGCTTGGAGATATATACGGACGGGCGAATAAGGCTATAGGGTCTTACTGGCAGTACCAGGTAGGAAGAGGAGGAGGGGTTTGGTAACGGGGTGGGCATCCGTCTGCGTGAGACGTACGGCAGGTACCGAGTACTTACCCAACAGGGGCTCAGCAGAGGTCTCCGCATGATAAACGCTAGCGCGACGCTAGCGACTTGTACCTAACAGGGAACTTTATATGAGAAACTCCCCATCTTCTACTCCAAAGCTCCCACTCCACCGTAAGACCTTTATCAAGCTAGACAACCTGGGCACGACTGGGGAAAGTACCGCTACGGGTCTTATCTCTGGGAGAGACAACGCCACGCTGCGAAGCGTCTTAGCCGTAATTGAGACCGCGTTCCCATACGCCTTCGAGCACAGCTCGGACGTGCAATTTATCGACGAGGCTTGGCTAGAACAGAAGGGGAAGTATCTTTTGGCAAAAGCTGATAACAAGACAAGGTACACACAGGGTAGGTTACAGGTCTGTGCATCCTTTAATAATAGCACCGCGTCTGTTCGGTTACATATTTTAGTAGGTGGTACGTTAGGATGAGATGTTTTGAGTAGCATACTTACTACCTACCTACTCGAAGTTACCATGGAAGTTCTGTTTTCCTTCTTTTCGTTCTTTCTTTTATTTTTCTTAATTTCATCCTGTTTACTATTGAGCGCAAGTCAGAGAGTCACGTCAACTCGTTTCCCTATAGCCAAGAGAAACGTTCTACTTATGTACTATGTAAGTCAGGTAATCGGCCAATACTTGTCCATTTGTCATTACCCGCATCAAATACATAGTAAATGTTAAGCTAGCCTAGATACGGCAATACACCAGGACGTGGTACCCATCAATAATAGAATCGGACGTTTACTGCCTATTGAGGCTAAGCTTTCTCCCCAACCACAAGAGCCAAAACCGATCAGCAAGTGTCTCCGGATCCTCTTGTTGCGCGTCTCAGGCAAGTAAATGCTTATAATTGGCAGTCAACCGTCAGCTCGAGATTCTAGAACCATGCATGATTGGACACTTGGGCATTGTTTTAGTTGCAGATAGGCGTGCCGTGGCTGAACGGCTGCCCAATCACAACCTTCAGGGTCTTGAGCCTGTTCAAGGGTCAGAACAAGGACGGCCGCCCGGGGCATGGCCCAAGCAGAGTCAAGGGTGCTAACAAGGAAGACATCCCACCAATTTCGCCAAGCAATTGGTCTGCAACTGGCTTTGGCCGTGGTGTTGGTACCAAATACTGCGAGCGAGAGACCTGACTGGCTAGCAGAGGGCATAACTGATCGCTGACCCCCGGAGCTCTTGTTATCTACATGTATCACGACCTAATTCCCTGCGAGCAATAAAGGGATGACCTAACTACTGAGGGCAAAACACCACTGCGAAGGCCTTGGCTCTACTCGATAAGGAAGGTGTGCGTTACATTGGCTTTCTATTCAAGTCAAGCGTTCAGAGATGTCAAGACTTGTGATTATTTACCTATATTCCATACGAGACATTGGTTAGTTGCCCATGCAAATTGCAAATCGTCTGGGGGATCGTCTTATAGCAACAGTCAAGTAGGTAACACCTCGGTGTGTAAACGTTGAGATACCTCCAGCTCTCCAAACAAAAGATTGATTGCTACTCCAAAGCACTATGGAGTACAACACAGTACCTACGGAGAATCCCATGTTATCATGCTGAGCCATCTTATTGCATATACACATATTGCCCTACAGATGTTCACCGATCCTAGTACAAGGGCCGGGACCAAGTCAAGCTGAAATAGGATAACAACGTTCTCCTTATTCTAGCGGTACCTAATCCGTACTCCTTCTCAAACTGTTACCGAAGCCGTTTAACTACTGTACCAATGATCTTGTACGATCTAGCTGATGTACCCAATACTAAATTAGTAGTACTGTTGTTAGATGTTGCCATACATACAGATGTACAAACATCCATACACAATGCACCCCTCTATACCCAAGGAGTACAGCAATAATGTTAGATTGGACAAATGAGAGGCCGTATCATCAGACTGCATGGGTTTACCTCATCGTCTATCTTATAGCTTTGCCTCATATTCACCTTACCTTTCAACATGTAATGATGATGCATAGCATACATCACATGATAAGGCTGTATACGATGCTTCATTCGCCCATGCTAACGACGGCGTTGGTGATGTTTAGGCAAGGTGCTCCACACACCTACCTGTTCGTGTCGTCTGTCCTCGTTTTGTCCTCGTTTGGGCCTCCGAACCCTTATTAGTTTGAGAGTACTGGTAGCAGTTCTGGTAGTATGATTGGTAGTATGGTGTTGGAGTGTGCTGTGTGTGCTCGGCCAGTCTGCGGTTTTATTTTCCATGCAACTTAGGACTCAAGCGACCTGGGGCAAGATCCGCCAAACAGAATTAGCAGCAGGGGCTTGTGGGTATATTACCTTCGCTTTAGGCGAGTCCAATAGGATCGCACGCAGACCCAACAACGCCTAGTCCGATCCCCCACCACAGCGCACTTCCAGCCTACTCCAGTAACTATGTCCTTCTTGGCCTTGCTTGGTCCTGCCTTGGCTGCGAGGGGCCAAGCGAGCAAAGTCATCCTAAGCTTCCTGCCATGCCTGAGCAGACTTGAGTGAGGGAGCACAGAAAGGGACGTTCCCAAGTCCTTCTGGAAGCTTACCCGACGAGGCTTGCGGGGTCTCCCGGCCTTTCCTATCCAATGACCAGCCAACGGCGACTCTACTTACCATGGTAATGTCATGCCGGTCGCGTACCAGTCAAACGGGACTGACACCGCAGAGTCACGAGTGGTGAGCACAGGTAAAACGGCCTTGTATACCTCTATAATGTCGGGCGGCAATAGATATCTGGGATTAAGTAGGTAGATACGGAAACGACTAACCCGCCTCAAGTTACGGAATTATGTAACAAACAAACAAGGGCACTGCGGAACGGTGGAATCTGGGGAAGAGGGGAACTGTTAGCTTGCGGCTCTCCTCTCCTGCCATATAATCCATAAATCTATGAAACATTTACGTTAAAGAAACTCTCTTTTGAGACTAAATGAACGGTTTCCTGGGGAAAGGGCCGTAGAAACATACGCAATTAAGGTACATAGAGTACCCAGTGCGTGCCTTGCTTGTCCATATATTGGAAAATAGATTCCGATACCCGCTCCCGCTAACCGGATGATGTTCACAAATCCCAATCACTACTCTTTTACAAGGTATACCTACATCCAGCAGACATGCGAATACAAGACACAGGATACATTTATGCCCATAGTACTTTCAACCCAAAAACATGAATAAGAGACAAGAGGCAAAGGGCAAATTTTGATAATCAAGTGCGCAAGCATGGATGTAATACGGCCCAAGAAACCACGTTGCATGCGCTTTTCCCTGTCTCACGTGGTTTACCCTTAAGGTGTATAATACCTCTCGCCTGCGGTTGCGATGCGGCCGCATCATGCCGATTGCTGCCCATGGTTAGCTGTTTGTCAACCGTGCAGTAGGGATCTGCCAGCTAAAGCATCGTCTACATACATAGTATATACATACAGCATACCCGCCATGGCTTCTAGTCCCAAAGCCAGATACAGATGAACATCAATAGCTGATCACATGGCTAAGCAAACGTACAAGATTGAAATCAGTACCGACAACTGATCTAAAAGTACCATACCTATCTCAAGTCACGCTGTCAGATAGCATACCTAAATGAGTTCGCATGGCCGTTGATAAAATTACGCGACCGGTAACTTTCTGCGTCTTACGATCCTTGGTGAGATCTAGCTAACCGGACGAGCAAAGGTGGCCAGTTAAAGCGTTCCCAGTTCATAAATCACAGGATTTTAAAATCGAAAAACCAGGGCGGCGGACATCCCCGTCAAGCGATAAAAGCCCCCCAAGATGATGCCTAATCGGTTTAAATACCTACTGTAGTTTAAGACTCCCGGCGTTGCGGCTTCTTATCTCTCCGTCGCACCACCTTTCCGGCTACCCCGACTATGAAACTACATAACCCTTAGTACAACGAAGAGGCATTGCCTATCCCCGCAAGCCGTCGGTTTTATCTACTACGTACTCATTAACTACCTACCTAACTTACTGGGTCTTCTAGACTGGTATTGGGGAGGGGTGATCGAAGCTGCATTACAATAGAGTTACAGTACAATAATAATAATAATAATATTCCTACCTACTGTACGGATCACGTTTGGGTAACTAACTTTGTTTGCCACATGGCTTGGGTGCCACAGAGCTTACTTACATACAAGCTTCGCTTCCTCTTCTCTTCTCTTGACTATTGGAAGCATGGACTTTTATCTGACCACCAAGCACGTCAAGTCTAGTCTAGTCTAGTCTAGGCTTGCTTGTCCTTGTCGAGTGATCAATTTTCGGCGCTCTTGCCATCCATATCCACTCTATTTCTGACGCCGAACCAAACTGCTCGATAAGTCGGTCGGCCAGCCAGTGCATACACCCTAACTTAGGCATTGCCTAGGCATACCTACGTACGTATAGGTACAGTTGTAGTTACCTACCTACTTAACCCCGAACAGGAGACTCAAGTCCTTCTAGGCGGTTTCCAGAATTCCCAACCAAGCAACAAACAGACGGGAAGTCCAGGTTGAGTATCTCGTCTCCGAGACTACCGCTCGCTTATTCAACTACATACTCAACCTACTTACGCGAACGTCTCGATCACATGTTGCTTGTTTTGCTCACCGTCATATACCAGATAGGCACTACCAAGAAGCCGGGTTGTTTGCCTAACTTACCTAAGGGAATGTGCTTGTTTTATGATAGAGTCTATCCACCATGGGCATACCACACGTGAGTACTATCTAGATAAATTAATCAAGTTAAGCTTGATGGCCTAGGTTAGAGACTAATGTAGCATTCTATTTCGAGTCGGAATAAAGTCCGCACCTCTGACAGCTTGACGATTTCATAGCAATGCTACGCCACGAGTCCTTTTTACCGTAAACCAACATTCTTAATTAACCGCAGGTATCGTAAGAAATGGAAAGACACTCACAGCATTTCCATTTCCTTCTTTTAGGTCACTATCTATAGCATTCACCTGTAGCCTACAGCAACCTACCAGTACCTGAGACAGTACTTGAGACATTCGTACCTGCAGACCTGTGTAATTGCCATTAGCAACCATATCACTGGTGGTTAAATCTAAACGGTGGAGCAAAAAACAAGCGCAGCGCTGATCCATGTCTTAACCTAAACAAAACAAAATGCCCTTCCCCTCCTCCTTTTTCTCAGCATTATCAAATCCTGACCAAGTTGTTTCAATATCCAGAAACGGATACCGAGCCTCAAATCAACAAAACTTTACCAAGAAGGCATGAAATACAAACCGAAGCCGAAGATGAAACTATGCTACCGTTGCTTCACGTAATCTGAGCATAAGAGAAGTATGTACATGCACATATGAAATACACTAGCCCCAGTTCTCTTACCGCGACGAGGTAGCAGACGGGCGGACGATGCATGTGTAGCAGACATCTACATAGGTTAGCTTGGTGTGCATACAGCACAAGCGCCGCGGATCACCTGCGGCAGAATTGTTCTCGAACATCTGCGCTTGGTATCAAGATGCTGGGACCTATGTACATACAGAACATAGGTATGTAAATACGTACATGCAGTATCTAGATAAAGTACTAAAAATGGACCAGGTCAGATCAGATCATCCCGAGACGTTTTCGGTTCTCCTTCTCTTATTAGCAAGAGAGAAAAATCTTTGGCGATCCAGACACATTCCGCCATCGCTTTTCCGTCTGCGCCGCAATCACTTCACTTAATCTTGGTATTATAAGCTGTCGATCACTCACGTCTCGATCTCTTTCTTGTGGGGCCTACCCAGAAGACTGCAATACGTACATATCTGCCTGCGATATGCATGTATATGTGCTACATAGACTGAGCTGTGCCGTAGGCCAGACTACTTGATAGATGGCTAAGACGTATGTAAGCATATGATGTGCATATGTAGATACCGGGCATGATCGTCGTTGTTCAGCCCAGGCTCTCGGTTTGTTTCAGGGTGTGTTTCCGAACTCTAACCCAGCGTGAAGGGTAAGTAAAGCAGACATTTGACTACATGCTACCCAGGTAACTCCTGTCTTGATGCTCTGAGTGATGTGCTTATGTTGCATGTATATGCATGTATGTATGCATCTGCGGAAGTTGTAAGCCGCATAGAACCGGATGCGGAAAACACGCGGTAAATGTAGGTGGGTAATGTGCTCATATATCACGAAAAAGAAATCACACTTTCCAGATATATGGACATATTGATGGCTGGTGATGTCAACAACGTCTGATACTTGTTAAAGGATTAGATATGCAGATAAACAACCCCATAGATATACCAATATTGGTTACTCGGAAAAAGACTGCGCCTCATTAGAAGCTTATAACTTCCCACTGGTTACTCGGTATGTAGTGCTGATCAGTTATATGGTATGATACCTACAGTATGAAAATATCGCTGCAGACCTCATATTGATACCTTTTCATGCGCGCCTCCCTTAACATATTGCATTGGCATGCCGTACATGCGGCTACAGCTATGTACATACGTACTTGAATACATGTATGTAGGCGAGCGAGTATTTGTCATACGAAGCATATGAAGCAACCAACCGGGCGACGAGTACGTATTTGTATTACGCAACCCATCTAACCAGTCTCCTAATCTGCTAATCTACCAATGGCCCAAACGAAACAAAATAAACACTCGGTGAAACAAGCATAGCATGACAGATTCCTAAGCTGCATACTTACCTACCTACCTAGTTTTGAATTCGGCTTCGGTATTTGGAAAATCAGCCGCATCTAGTCTGCCTGCCTGTTTGCTTATCCTGCCCGGGAAGTCCCGCGATACATACATACGGCTGAGCGGAGCTCCTTGACGAACAACGCAACAACACAAGACCGAATTCGTCACCGACCGCTAGGTACTTACTGCGTGAGGTTTGGAATCACGGTTTCTTCATGTGTAAGGCAGACCGTAGACACTTCCTGTCGCTGTTTACACCGCCGGAGGATCATAGTTCTGATAATGATATAGGTTGTTATTATTGCACAAGGAAACGAAAGTCTCTCTGTGGAAAAGCAGAGGCTTACTGTATCTACTTGTAAAGGGGTGGAGATCGTAGTCCGCGCCCAGTGTTAGTGCTTTAGGCCGTGACTAGTCCGGGACAGAACCATGATTCTTCTTAGCACGAGGATAGAATATTTTACATGAATAGGAAAGATTTGAACAGAGACATGGAATATTTTAACACGATCATAAAATAATTTGATACGAGCAAAGCAAATTGTGCAGCTACGAGTGCGAACAAGCAGATCACCTACATAGCCGAATCTTGTCCCAGTTCCTTACCACCTATATTTTGGAAAAAGACGGGGATTTGCCGTTTTAGCTGCCTTTTCAGACCTATCGCGGTTTTGCGGTGACTATGCAGGGAAGTAGACTGATGTGTCTTGTCTTGCGGCTAGCAAAGGTCTCATTTCGGAGCGTTAACCAGACTAAACTGTTTATTAACGGTAAGATGTAGGAAGGGCGACATGCGCATTCGTGCCTTCAAGGGGTAGTATCAACCTCACAGTATATCGAGTAGTGAGCACCATAATCTAGTTTACATGCTCATGGAGAAAGGGACGTATGTTTCGTTCGTCGTGAAAGGAGACGTCCGCTGCCGTTCATTCTCCTTTACGTCTATATCCGAATGCGACAAGTATCAGATCGAGCCAAACTCCAAGACTATAATGCCTCTTTTGAGTTGCGGCTGGGGCGACATCAAGCATCCGAAGCGTCGATGTAAGTTGCCATTATTTCTCTACAATCAGGCATACCCTTAAGAGATTTTTACTGTGCTAAGAGTCTAGTGTCATAACGACTACCTACTTACTGAATTAAGGCCACAAAGGAATCTCATGCATATACATGGCAAGGTCTTCCCACATTCCATCTACTTCGGTTCAGTTAGCCAATCAATCGCCTCTCATCTCCCTTTCATTCCAGCGCGGCGCAAGCGGGCATGACAACAATTGCTCCTGTAGTAGCTCGGCCCGGCCCGGCCCATCATGAAATCTCCCTTACAAGATAGCTTTGGATCATGTCTAGATACCAGGTAACTAGCCCTACCCGCTGTCATCTGCAGACTCTATTGCTTATCCTAGTAATGATAGGTGGCAAGTGGCCTGACCTAGATGACGAGAAAGAAAGAAAAGAAAGAAAGACATTGTCTCGGGAAGAAATCAACCACGTATTATCGGCTGACCGAGTCTCTAGGAATGGGCTAGTATAGAGTAGAAAGCAGTCTGAGATTATGGATGGTCTGATGTTTTTGATTATAGTTGAGGAGCCGATAGTTCATTCGATAGAAAAATGCACCGCACACTCTGTAAGGCTTTGATAATTTAGCCAGGGATAAGAACACACTCGTGTCTCGGAGCGAAAGCATATTTCTATTCATGTTGTTGTGGCCTTGCGGTTCACTCGCTAAACTAGGCCCTTCGGGCCCGTATGAGGCTTAAGCTCCTACCTATAAGTTTGTTAGCCATAGATAAACATTGTAAAATATGTGAACAGCGTGTCTTGGTCTCCGTGTAGCACGCTACGAAGTCAAATTGGCACAGAGTATACTAAATGACCCGACGGTGCTGGAAGAGAATGGGCGAAAGGGGGTGACTGATGAGAAGACCTCATTCTGCTGGTCTTAGGGTAACGGCTAGCTCCAGGATGATCAACCTGTCATGCGTATGCGAACCGTGGTGTTGAGTACCCAAAGAGTCCCCGGTGGACACAGGTTTGGCGATCACTCACCACCATCTCTGGACGGCTAATAACGGTATACCAACCATCACCCCGGTTTTGGATAAAGGGCTTTGAGCTTATAATACAAGGTCCATATCCAGACATATATCAACGCGAATTATTGCATGACCGCCGATATGGTGGCAATCATTACGTACATGCCTCCTTCGCGGGGGATAGCATCAGTTTAAGAAGAAAAGAACTCCAGCTTTTGCTAATTGTTAAGCAAATAATACTTATCGGATCATTGACTAGACAGAAGAACGGACGCGAACTTCTACCGAGTTACGGAACCTCGACGTCAATCAATCAGTCCAAGCAAATAAACAATGAAACTTCCCATAGCAGTAATCCTCCCTGTCCTCCCATCTCTTACCGTCGCGACACCCTCCCCTTCTAGTAAAGCACGGGACACGAACTGCGGCGCCGCATCCGAGACCACCAAGTTCCAACTGACGTTCCTGAGCTACGGCAACTGGACGGCGCTGCCTTCACAAGTGGATAACCCGATTCAGCACCTGGAATCCGTGTCCTTTGCCGTGACGAACGTCGCGAATGGCGTGAGCACCGTGTGTGCCTTTTCGCTCGACCTCACGCATTCATCAGGGAATGACACCGGGGCTACTACAACAAAAGCGGGCGAGAAGGATATTGTACTGCCTATTTCGCCTCTGTCTCCAGATTTGATATCAACCCTTCAAAGAACGCCACCGGGCGTTCAAGTAGGGGAGGGCATCGGCGGTCTGGAGTCGTGGAAAGCGTGTGCAGACCGCAAGGACACGGACGGGAAACACCGGTTTACCATCGCGACGGGCGCCGCGTTCGAGATGGCCGGGAGGCGTCTAGCTGTGAATCAGACGTGGTTCTGTCACGACGATGCTGCACGTTTGTGAGTTTCCCCTGTTTCGAGTTCTCGGCGGAGTGTGGCCATTAACTGACTGGAATAATTGTGTGTGTGTGTGTTTGTTTAGAGTTGCGTTCACAGGAGTCGCTAACACGACGTTGAATATGACTTGCTCTGAGAGCGAGGTCTCTGGGTACCGTCTGACGAATTGTACTTCCCCTGACTTTGCGCTTCCCGTTACGTTGCTTTGAGATGAGATGAATGAACCTTTTTATGGAACAGCCCATGGAAGTAGTTATTTGGTTGCTTGAGGGTTGAAAAAAGGGGGGACTGGGGGGTTGTACTACAAATAATATAATGATACGGATTGTGTTGACGGTAATCGGGTACATAATTTCACCACACTCCTGACGACTTCATTAGGAAGCGGCTATCATGATCTTCTACAAATTGAATAGTTTTCTCTGGCGAGCTCTAAAACTGCCGTATGCGAGTTTCAAGAATATAACCACGAGAATGCCATATCGTAGGAGGCCAGATGTGGACAACACCACGGCCCGAAAGCACTCGACCTTGCATGTAGTGAGGTAGACTTAATATTCATGGCTTAGTTCGTGTATTATATTCTCTATAAATGACAACGGAACGCTTATTTGATCGTGACCTTCAATGGCAGCATTTAGGCCAGCCTATGCTCTAAAACGCCTGGGCCATGCAAGGGATAGGAGCCGGGATGACAGGAGACAAAACTCTACAACTCTCTACGGAGGCGGATTGTGCTTCTCTAGAGCATCTCGCGTATCTCACGCGCCTTGGTAAGCGAGGTTTCATATCCTGCTATGGCCTGATGTGAACCCCTGGCGGCAAACAACAAACCTGATGCTGAGATAATCTAATCTACTTCCAGGGACCTGGTGAATAGTATCAGCGGGGTAGTTATGTCTGGAGGAAATCATGGCAACGATATCTTCGTCAGTCTGCTCGGCGCTCGATCAAACTTGGTGCCCAATCTCGGGCTACAATTGGGTTTATAGAAATCAAGGGGGTTCCTCGCGGAATTTCGAGATTACAGGGTTCGAGACTATATATAGATATATAGATAGATCTGATGGAATAGCTTAAAGGTTGAGTATCGAAATGGGAGAGCATAAATCTCATCTGTCACCTCTTGCTCCTAGAATATGAGAAGAAATCGGGTTGGGTCACAAGTTGGTAGCAAAGTTGCTAGGTAACGGCGCCACCACCTCTCAAGGTTAGGTACATACAGATTGGAGGGTACCTATCTACAGACAACAGGGGTCCAAAGTGCAAGTGCTGGCCAATTAGATTAGGTATTTTCCGGGGAAGGAACTATATGTAACACCGCCTGCCTGATTGGGTACCTAACTGGGATACTGCCTGACAAAGTCGCCCGGACAGGCTGAGCTTCAACTTGCTGCATCAATTGTTTAAGGTAACCTCACAGCACCACGATTGCGGTCTGTATCTTACCAAACGCATCCGAATACCTCGCATATTATACGGAATCTGTCACAATGTCCACGGTAACAGTGTCGGCCCTGCAAACCGCACAACCCCCCATAATTCCACTTCCGTTCAACGCGAACCAGCCCAACACAATCCGTCTATACCCGCTATCAAACTACACGTTCGGCGTCAAGGAGACGCAGCCAGAGGAAGATCCCTCTGTGATCGCGCGTCTGAAGCGACTGGAGGAGCACTACTCTGCCCATGGCATGCGACGGACGTGCGAAGGCATTCTCGTCTGCCACGAGCACAACCACCCGCATATCCTGATGCTGCAGATCGCAAATGCCTTCTTCAAACTGCCCGGCGACTACCTACGACCCGAAGACGACGAGATTGAGGGTTTCAAGTCACGTTTGGATGAGCGTTTGGCGCCCGTGGGCAGGCTGGGCGAGGGTGAGGAGGCCGGCAATTGGCAGGTTGGCGACTGTCTGGCTCAGTGGTGGCGTCCTAACTTCGAGACCTTTATGTATCCTTTTATCCCTGCCCATGTAACGCGTCCCAAAGAGTGCAAGAAGCTATATTTCATCCAGCTTCCGGAGAGTAGTAAGTTTGTTTGCTTACCCTGCAGCCCGCTTTCTTAGTCAATCCCCCTCCCACTCACATTCAATTTCTCGGCCCACAATACAACGTCTAACATTATGTCTCCTCGCAGAGGTTCTGAGCGTGCCTAAGAACATGAAACTGCTAGCTGTCCCTCTCTTCGAACTTTACGATAATACTGCTAGATACGGGCCCCAGCTCTCGGCTATACCACACCTCCTCAGCCGATACAACTTCGAATTCGTGAACGAGAACGGAGAGGTCGTGGCCGCCACCCCTGGTTACGGACCAGAGGGGTATGTGCCCAAAATAAAAGTTCTATCGGGAGGTGACGAGGACATGAAGGACGTGACAAAGATGGAGAACGGTACAGGTTGATTAATGCTAGGGGGGCGCTTTAGAACGAGCACGAATTACGCATCTAAATTACTTTTACTAGCTGTAATTATACCAAGGCGTTTGGCGTACCCAGTTAAAAGATTACGGCTGGAACAAAAAGAGTAGGAATTTGGCCAATTGGGGCTTCATTTGGGAGCCTTAAGCAGTACAAACGTGTGTTTGTCGTAACTGTAGACTAGAGAAGTCTGGCTTAAAGATTTGATTTCGCTCCCCATCTATAATTGCTATGCCGATTGGGCTTTTTCGCCTTGGATTGTTGCCATGACCCGTCTCGTATGCTTCATATCCCGGAATTCAAGGTACCAGATTCCCTGCCACGTTCCCGTCGCCTGTATATAGTTAGCAAGACCGACCTCTCCCTCCCTTAATCACGGCCCGATAAGAAGCTGGGACTATAGGAAACTTACAAGCTTGCCGTCCTTGATAGGGATCGTAACACTGGCACCGATCAAGGCACTCTTTATATGCGCCTAGATACTCAAGAAGGTTAACCAACTGTATCTATATCTCATTTATCTCCCTCAACCCAATCGACTAACTAGCATCAAGTAGGCGATGGGTAACTTTTGTCGAAAAAAAGTAAGACAACCGAGCAAAGAAAAGGACAAAACACACAGGCATGTCATCGCTACCCTCAGCACTATGCCTATACAAGTCCTGACCCTTAGGCCCTGCCTCGGGCACGATCCTATCGAGCGCATCACTCATATCCGCGCGGACGTCCTCGTCCCAGTTCTCGTTGAGGCTGAGGGCGCAGCTCGTGTGCTGCACGAACAGGTTGAGGAGGCCGACTTTGTACTGCTTGATCTCCGGCAGCGCGTCCAGTACCTCGTTGGTCACGAGGTAGGAACCGCGCGAGCGCGAGGGGAGCGAGAATTGTTTCTGGAACCACATAGTCTGTGGTAGTGGTGGAGTGACGTCAGGTGTTTTGTTGGTGGAGGATGAGGATGAGGATGAGGAGAAGGGGTTTAGAAACGTGAATGGAAGTAGGATTAGATAGTGGAATAGCCCCGGGAATAGAGCTATGAGAAGAAAGAGGAAGAGTGAGAGTGTGAGGAGATTATTCTGTTGTGAGTTTGGCGTTGTGCTTGTGATTGACGGCATTGGGTATGACGATCTGGAATTAAGCGTATCTAAGTGTATGGGACTAGGTTAAGTAATACTGTAGCGACTTTGGTGGGGTTTCCTGCTTGTGGTACGGCATATACATAGTAGTAGGCGTTCTGAGAAATATGCGGGCGCGGCACGAATCTCCAACTTGACCTCTACCTAGAAGTAGATACCTATAGCATGCCTACGTGCGCTGAAAATAAGTCCCTGCGAGTGTAGCTAACATCTCGGAGCTCCACACGCGCCTCGTTGAGCTACATAATATCATATAAAACAGTATCACGAGACAAGTGACCCCGGGTTGAGATTGGAAGCAGAATGCCATCACCGTCGTCGTGTGAAAATAAGCCTACTCTTGTCTAGGAATTTTAATTGGTTGTTTGAGTTTTGGCTTTTAGGCCGTCTTGCCGTGGGAAAATAATATGTACACAACAGCCCCTGCGTTTAAGCGCTCAAAAGCTGCTTCGAACCCTCGGGCCTCAATACCGGTCGTACAGTTCCCTAATCAGTCCTCTATCTTTTGTAGGTAGCGTTCTCTCTATGCGAGGGGATAGGATGTCTCAGGCAGGGATTCCAAATGCTTCCGATTGTGTTCGTTGGCCTAGTTTATATACTACGTTAGTCTGTATCCCAAATGCGAGAATTGCCCCTCAAACATGAAGTCCAACTACGCTTCAACTATCATTGAAACTAAAGGAGACCCACAAATGGAAGTCCGCAGTAGTTGCAGGTAGCTATTTCGGGTTTATCTGTGTTGATGTAGATTCTCGGGTGTCCGGCAGGTCCACCGCCGCCATCGCAAGCGACAACGCGGTCGTGTGTCCATCGAACCGGTTGTTGATGAATAAGTTCGATAGCTGCCATAGGTTGGGGCTAGAAATTTTCAAAAGGAGTCAATTCCTGGTCTAAACCGGCTCGCGTCCTTTTCTTGTTTAAAAATGCCCGTTCTTACCTGGAGGTCGAAGTCGGTTTGCTCGAAACGGGGGCCGGTCATGGCCTTTGCTCGCGGCCTCTGGCTCCTCGACCAGATCTCTGTGCGGTTCGGGGCCTGCTTCAGGCCTCGCTCGGTGTTCTCGACCAGACCCAGACTATCCTCCTCGCTTTTCGTCTCGGGGGTCGTTTCGCTCTTCTTGGTGATGGCATTTTTCTCGCATAACCGGGCGGATACGGCGAAAGTGCGTCGGACGGCACATGTGGCATGCGGAAGCCGTGCCGCGCTTTGGAGGGTTAAGCGCGAGATCATGATTGTTGTCTGCACTGGCAATTGAGGGAATTGACCCTTTTATGATCTAAATGTCAGTTGGTGAGGTTCGAGCTCAGGCAGGCAATTGGTCCCCAGAGATGCGCTATGTGACGCTCGGGCCACGCTCGGGTTCTCAGTGGTATTAGGTAAGACGCATCATGTAGGTACATACTACCTACCTAGGCACATACAACCTGTAGGGCGCTTATGTAGGTGCCCCGACAGGTAGGTAGGTAGGTAGGGGACCCCATGCACTGGCATCCTACCACATTTGGACAGTTAACTTTGGGGTGGGCAACCTAACTTTTTATTATCTTGAAGAGCCACCAGGTTCAATAGTCACCATCTGAACTTTATAGGTCGCAGATTATCTCCGGTCGACACAGAACTTCATTGAAACTAGCTGCATAGTGGTTTTCATCGGAGCTGTGTGCCTGTCATTACAGATTACTGTCTCGACTTCCGCGCAAGCTTTGGCAGCCGGTTTTTGCCGCGCAGAACAAAAGTCATTTTGAAACAAAAACGTCTTAGCAAACCTAGTACTTGCTCTTTCTAGTAGAAGGACTCATATAGAAGGGCATACAAGATGGCGTCCCCCGGAACCCCGAAGACCATGTCATCTCGACTACTGACTATGAAGTTTATGCAGAGGGCAGCTGCTTCTACGCCTTCGTCGTCGACCCCGAGCACGCCCGCTTCTAACGACCAGTCCAACAAGCGTCGCAAAGTCTCGCATAACGCCGAACCACAACAGGATGTTGATATGTTAGTGAACCAAGCGGCAATCAAAGCAGCTATTGCAGAGGAAGAAAAGAAGGTTGAAAACGCCTTGCTAAAGCGTGCCGAAGAATTGGGCGATGCTCACTGGGTGCTCCAGATACCGGCGCAGGACAAAAACCGGACGGTGCACACTCCTCTAAACGTAGTTCAAGTTGGCTTTGCCCAGATTGACTCTTCAGATGCCATGGGTGATGACACCGGCTCGGCCGGTCCTTCATATCACAGCGTCCCTGCTTTGCGACGGTATAATATGGAGAAGAAAAAGGTACGCGCATACACGTGACAGGTTACTATCGCAGTCTCGATGCATGTGAATTAACACAGATACAGAAGGCGAGAACGGCTCAAAAGAAAAGCGATGAAACGGGTTCTGATTCTGATTCTGACTCTGAGTCTGATTCCGACTCTGATTCCTCGTCCTCCGAAGCAACGTCTGGCCGGAAATCATTTGGTTCCAATTCGCGGACTACATCGAACACGCACCCGGTTGCTCGCAAGATTTTAAAGGGGAAGAAAAGCGCAGAACAACTTAGGGCGATGCAGTTTCAAGAGAAGCGGCGGAAAAAGGAGGTCAACTTAAATAGCCCGAAAGGTGGTATATCCTCTATTTCATCCGGTGGTTCGAACCACTCTATTCGACAGCCTGCGAACTTTGCTTGCTATGTTTGCAACCAGCCGGGACACAAAGCCTCAGAATGTAAGAGGTCTAGGAACCAACAGGGACGTTGAAAGTGCGTCCTCAGATACTATCAACAGATTCCAACGTTTGACACGGGAAGCCGTAACGGTCAAGTATGCTGTGACAGAGCACAGCCTTTGTCGATGGTTTCAACGATACGTCAGCGCCTGTGGCATTTGGAAGCAAGACAGAATAAGGGCACTATTTACCTAATAAACAACAAAACTATACTGATTTGTGGGCTAAGATAGGTCGCGCTATATCTGTTGATCGCTTGATTGTGTTGCGTGATACGGGTAACAGTCTGCGGCGTCTGTGAAGGCCTGTTCTTGGTCTCACAGATGTTAGAGCCCTCGCGCATAAAAAACCAGTATAGGCTTTTATTTAAGCTAACTTCATTTATAATATTAGGCTGCCTCTGGGTATGCACCGCCCAGGATCTGCTCCCCTCCTAAAGGATATCATGAACCGGAAACTACCATCTAGATCTTTAGAGGACGATGAGACACTGTTGTGTAACTATCGATCCCGTCTAGAGTACGCCATGTGATAGGATGTGGGCAGATTTCGTTTGTAGTCGACTACTCATGTCATTCAAACAAGCACGGATCAGACACCCTCTGTCATTTGGGACTGAAATGATGTTCCAGATCCGCGGAGAAGCTGCAGCCCCAAATACTTGGTGGATGTCTCCATCTGCACGCTCTACCTAGATTATCGATCTATCGATTTGGCCCACAGTTACTGCGCTCACAGGCAGCTAACTCGCTATCGTTTGGACAGGATAAGTATGGGGGGCTGAGGGGAAAGGACTAACTGCCAAAGGCAGACGTCTCCCCGAGCATGGAGCCGTAGACTATATAATAATTCGTGGATAACGATTTGCTAGCCCGTTTGAAGTCCGTTTGAAGTGTCCCAGATACTTTCAGAACCGGGATTCGGTAAACCATCTCTTCCATCGAGGGAGGCTTATTGGGCAAGTCAGATGCGTGCGGAAACTAAGCGCTGTAGGGTACCATGACTTGTTGAGAGGAAACCCCACCAGCTTTCGGCACTTACGAGTAGGTAGGTAGGTAGGTAGACCTAGTGGGTAGCTCGACTTCAAGCGAGACTGCGGGGAAGCGCGAGGCTGCCACGACGTAGTAGTTGCTTGGAGGAAACCACAGCCGTGGGTATGTACTCAATGGTTCACCCTGCGGCACCCGGTCCGTCCTTTGGCCTGCTTGGCTCGAAAACCCCCCGCGCGCGCATATTTGGTATCTGCTTCATTCTAGCGAATCAAAGATATGCATCCTGTTTTGGCTTGCTCTACTTTTCAGACTAAAGGTGTGCGATGTCTCCACGACGCCTCCGCTGAATGATACCCAACAGGGCCATAATGTTGCGAACATGTCCCATTCGCGTCTAGAACCTTGCGGTACCAGGGCATACACGGGATGCCACACATACCAGAATCTAAAGCCCCGGTGTTGAGACATGTTAGGCAGTATTGACAATCACTTATGTAATGTTATTTGGCGGGGCATCGTTTAGTAGGTATTAAGAAAGGAACCATGTACATACCTAGGTCACGGTATTCCTAAAACAAGTGCCTAGCCAAAATGCCATATCCAAGATATCGGGTTCTGATTTGAGGAGCTACTACATAATGACAAGGGAAAGAATATAAATAAAACTTTGTGTACCTAGTACGTACGTAGGAAGCCTGCGGTGTACATAATAGGAATTTTTGCTCCTAATAAGCTCGGTTTAAGCGCTGTTGCCGATGGGAATTATCAAAAGACGCTGCTCCTCGGGAATGCGACCTCCCATACAGGATATATACGACAGTCCTAGAATATACGAATCTAGGATTATGAAGTTGGTTGGTAAAGTTTGGTGCCACGCAGGTTGGGGTAGCCTTGAGGAGAAGATGACGTTGGGCGCGAGGTTGCGTCTGTTGCAAGGTGTTGGGAGATTCAGCCTCTGTCATTGATTGATGCCAAGTTTCCATACACCTGTACAAAAAACAAGGCTCTTTTGAGTACCTGCATACCTAGATATCTCTCCTCCTTTGGCGGTATAGACACCTTGGCGAGTATTGTCTTTTCGCCATCCCATCCGCCGGGATGATCTGTTCGTGGGCGATTTTGCCCACGGAGACGCACCTTAACTGTCTGATATTCTTATCATCCTTGACAATATCCGCAAGTCATTCATGCAAGCCGTACTAACGGAAATATCCTGCTATAAAAGCGTGGTATAGTGCGCTGACATATCCATGCGTTTGAGCATTCCCTTGACCACGTGTTGCGCGAATACTTCGTTGTCCTCGGAATGCCAGGAGTCTCGTCAGTTTCCCCGACAATCTTTTGAGGCACCTTGACGTCTCTTGGCTTTGCAACCAGGGCAGGAAGGCTAGCCTACTGCCTACCAACTTCTTCTACTTACCCTATCTATCTACTCACTCAATACAGAGGGGGTAATGAAGGTGGGTTGGGTAGAGTAGGTGGCAAGGTAGGGTGTCCGCAAGGGTTATTAATTTAGAGGTTGAGGACCCTTTTGGTTGCTGAACGAGTGGCAGCAACAGCAAGGGGGGTGATCACTTTGTTAGCCTCCTTTTCCCTCATTGGAAATGCAGAGTAAGTAGACGTTTTTGTACGCTACTCCCAAACTTGCAAGCTAGACATACATGCACGCTTTACAGATTTTTCCTGTCAGATGATTCCTTCTGCTCACTGTGTGTAATTCGTGAGTGGACTCCCAGCCGCTCATAAGTACCTAACGGTCTCTCTATCATGTATCTGGTCTAAGCCTCGGCGATAAAAAGTGATTCTGATATCTGCTTTTGTCCAGTACACATACCAAAGGTAGACTAGACTACCTAGCAACCTCCTGCTATTTTCAGATACCGACCAGGCCTGAGGTTGTATCCCGGGGCCATTGAACATTCATCACTCATCATCGCCCATTCGCCATTCACCATTCGCCATCTGCCGTTTGCCCTGAGACACCCGCCATTCACGGTTGTCACGGTTATCAGTGTTTGCTGTTCGACCGTCGCAGCGTGAGACCTGAGCTTTTGCAACACTTCCCTGATTCATGCCAACTCTGTACTTGTTTCGTCTCGCATTCAAACTCGAGTGAGACCCTATGCTCTTTGCTGTACTGGCAACGCTTACGTCATACGACAGGACAGCTGCTCTCAAAGTGTCGGGCTGTGCAAATACCGACTGACGAGGAGAGGTTCGGCCGATGCCGTGGACAAACGAGAAGACTGGAGTGCTGACCCTGTTAAAGGCTTCACCGTTTCTGCTTGGAGTTGGTACTCTTGCCAAGAAGTTCCTCGTCTGCTGTTAATCCGACATTTCATTCTCTCCAATTTCGTTGGTTCGTCACATAGACTACCTTACATTCACTCTACTACCTGTCTGGGCATCCCACAACCTGGGACAGAATCCGTCGTGTTCACTCTGGTACGGCAGCATTTGCTGCTGTACACGCCCGCTGCTACACAAGTCAAATCGGGGTATCCCTGTCGTACCTCTCTACCGGCAGCAGCTTGTCACCGCCGGGTGGGCCGTATACTTATAAAGACTGATAACTGTCGCGCCGCACATTCCCTCGAGTGCTCATGCGCTTCGGGGTACATGCCGCCTACCTTCTCTTACCAGTAATCCACATGATCCTCATAGGCGCCTAACCTATCTACATACCTACACCTGTGCATACATACACATACATACACACATAACAAGCTGCTGATCGTCAATATTCGAGGTGATCGGCGAAAGCCTTCGCGAGTCTGCATCTACGCCAGGCCGTTCCGAGCTGATTACATACCTGTCGGTGCCTACAGGGATTTGCCAACTGAGGTTTCTAGCATCAATTGTTCTTTGGAATTTGGGCCACACAGCCTATTCCGAGGTTGAAGTTTGTTCGGGACCGCCTGAAGGTCAATAGGCATAAGACTATCTAGGTACCCAGGTACTCGGTCCATCAAACACGACTCAAGCGCTCGTCATTCTCGCTTCCTTGTTTTGTTCTTTCCCACCCCGCCATTGTAGCCATTGGGCTTGACCGTTCCTCTTCCCTTACAGGAACGTGGTTACCTCCCCTGATCCTTCATTAAGGAGACCTGAGAAAGCGGGCAGAAAGTGGGCATCGGGGACGGTTCCTGACTAGATACAGGCCCCGCGCCCCCCTTGAAGGACGTGAGGGAGGTAGCAGAACTTCTCTACGTGTCGTCCTATCATAGCGTCTCCGCAAATCCCCAAAATTCGGGCTGAATGACAGTCCCCAGCCTCCATAGTTACCCACAGTAGTCCGTTCTTGACTCTGCTTGACTCTGCAAATCTAGTCAGGTTCGGGCCATCTCCGCCACCAACCTTTGTTCTCGTCTCTCTGCAAAATTATTACCTGCTCGCGATACCTGTCTACCTAGTAGGCTACCACAAATCTACTTTGTACTTCTCGGTATAGGTATCTTGTCAAAGGTCGAGTCATTTGCTGCCAAAAAAAAAAAAAAACCCCTGGTTACCTACGATTAGGTACCTGTCACCCACCTCCCTGCTGTGGTTGGTCCACGCAGACGCAGGCGCAGGCGCAGGCGCGGACGCAGATACAAGTCACAGCAGTTGCTGAAGCCGACCCGCGCCCGATATTTCTTCTGTCTGCTTCTGGCTGTCGTAGCTGCACACAGGCACACGCATTACCTACTACAGGCAGGTAGGTAGTAGGTAGTATAGACATCTACATCTATACATATACATATATACGGCGCTCGCTTCTTCTCCCCCCCTTTCACCGGGGCGCCTCTCGCAGTTGTTAGGGTATCAGGTGATCAGGAGTTGATTGGGCAGGCGTTTCAGGAGGGAAACCGTAGACGCGGGTGAGAGTCAGCGATTCTAGCAAGTCTCGGCAGCTCGTTTCAGTCTCTTTCCGGTGGTCGATTCGTCGATTCGTCGGAGCGCGTGCATTCGGAATACCGTACTGACCTTACTCGATTCCAACTCGCTGGAAACTATCCTGGTCCTTGCAGTTCTTTGCCCCTGGAGCATTAGGGAGCATTAGCGTCTCCACAGACTCTAAGTTCTCTTTTTGACTCGAGACGCTTTCTACTCGCTCTAGTAGGTGCGACCCTGACTACCTATACTTGGGAAGACAAGCGCGGAGGGGCCTGACTGGAGTTTTGGATGGGTCCAACCGCCCTGCCGCTTCCAACCATCGCCATCATCATTATTAGTTGGTAGTGCTTTTCTCTTAGAATTGCTACTAGGTACTACTCCTACTTTCCGTTTCCTTTGCCACCAGAGTTGTGGTTTTTATGCCACCCTGTCCCGCTGGCCTCGCCGTGCGGTTGCTTTCTTTCTTTCCTCAGTTAACCCTCATCAGACACGTTAGACACGTTAGGCACGTTAGCCATCGCAAAACGAGACACGTGCTCCGTCCTGGCCAAAGCCGATTCTCCATCATGAGCCCTCGAACCCCGCGCCAAGACGAGGCAGGATCGCCCGCCGCACTGCAACGGGAGACCTACTCGAAGCCCGTCGAGCGGGTGACGGATCAACTAGAAATCCCCTCGCTGGATGATCGCCAGTACCGCGTGATCCGCCTGGCCAACAAGCTGGAGGCGCTTCTCGTCCACGATCCCGAAACGGACAAGGCCAGCGCCGCGTTGGATGTCAATGTTGGAAACTTCAGCGACGACGACACCATGCCGGGCATGGCGCATGCTGTCGAACATGTGAGAACTCTCTTTCCCATTGGCACTTTGCAAGTTCGATTGAGCTAATTACAACTTCGCACATATAGCTTCTTTTCATGGGAACCAAGAAATACCCCGAGGAGAACGCGTATAACGTCTATCTTTCCTCGCATTCGGGTAGCTCTAATGCATACACTGCTGCTACGTCGACCAACTATTACTTCGACATAGCTGCCAAGCCGAGCAATGGCGAGGAACCTTCAGAAACGAATTTGTCGCCTTTGCACGGTGGTCTGGACCGATTTGCTCAGTTCTTTATCGACCCGCTCTTCCTCCTTTCGACGCTGGATCGTGAGCTCCGAGCCGTCGATTCCGAGAACAAGAAGAATTTACAAAGCGACACATGGCGCCTACATCAGCTCGAAAAGTCGCAGTCCAACCCCAAACATCCCTATTGCCATTTTTCAACAGGGAACTTTGAGGTGCTCAAAACCATCCCAGAAGCCCAAGGAATCGATGTAAGACAAAAATTTATCGATTTCCACGAGAAGCATTACTCTGCCAATAGAATGAAGCTTTGCGTACTAGGGAAGGAGCCGCTAGATTTACTAGAAACCTGGGTAGCCGACTTATTTTCAGGCGTACCGAATAAAGACCTACCGCAAAACCGCTGGGAAGACGAAGTCCCCTTTAACAAGGATAACCTCGCCAGGCAATGTTTTGCTAAGCCAGTAATGGACTCTAGGGAGCTGAACATTTCATTCCCGTTCCTAGACGAGGAGAAGCTCTTCGAAAGCCAACCGAGTCGGTATATTAGCCACTTAATCGGGCACGAAGGACCAGGTAGCATCATGGCGTATATCAAATCCAAGGGTTGGGGAAATTCGTTGAGCGCTGGTGCTTACCCCGTATGTCCAGGCACGCCTAGCATCTTTGACTGCCAAGTTCGACTAACGAAAGAGGTGAGCTCTCCGTTGACATGACGATAAAATAAATACATACAAAGTTCTACTAACACGTCTACCACAGGGACTCAAAAACTACAAGGAAGTCGTAAAAGTTATTTTCCAATACATTTCTTTACTCCGCCAGACACCCCCGCAATCATGGATCTTTGAGGAGCAGAGGGAAATGGCCGATGTCGAGTTCAAATTCAAGCAGAAGACGCCTGCTAGCCGTTTCACTAGCAAGATATCATCCGTGATGCAGAAGCCTTTACCGAGAGAATGGTTGCTCAGTGGCCAGAGCCGGTTACGCAAATTCGACCCGGCTACGATCGAGAAAGGAATTGCACTACTACGCCCAGATAATATGAGGATGACCATAGTATCTCGAGACTTCCCGGGAGATTGGGACCAGAAAGAGAAATGGTACGGTACCGAGTACAAGGCTGAGAATATACCGGAGGACTTCCTGGCTGAGCTCTCGGAAGCTCTCAATACACCACCTGGGCAGCAGCTCCCTACGCTACACTTGCCGCACAAGAACCAGTTCATTCCGACCAAGCTTGAAGTTGAGAAGAAGGAGGTAGAGAAGCCGGCGGTAGCGCCACACGTCATCCGCAATGATCAGATCGCGAGGACCTGGTGGAAGAAAGATGATACATTCTGGGTTCCGAAGGCCAATCTCATTGTCAATATGAAGAATCCCATTGTCTTTGCATCGGCTAAGAACTCGGTTAAGACAAAGCTCTTTACGGATCTGGTGCGAGACGCGCTTGAAGAATATTCGTACGACGCCGAGGTGGCAGGCTTGCAGTACAGCGTCATGATCGACTCTCGGGGCCTGTTCGTAGAGCTAGCGGGTTACAACGACAAGTTGGCCGTTCTTCTCGAGCAGGTTCTTGTTATGCTGCGGGATCTCGTCGTCAAAGATGACCGGTTCGAGATCATCAAGGAGCGTCTGACTCGGGCGTACAAAAACTGCGAACTACAACAGCCCTTCACACAAATCGGAGATTATGTGTCGTGGTTGACGTCGGAACACGACTACGTTGTGGAGCAGTTCTCAGCCGAGTTGGCCGGCCTCGTAGCCGATGACATTCGGGTTTTCCATAAACAGATCATGTCACAACTGCACATCGAAGCCTACGTGCACGGTAATTTGTACAAGGAAGATGCGCTGAAGCTAACCGACATGATCGAGTCAATTCTTAAGCCCAGGCCCTTGCCCAAGGACGAATGGCCCATTATGCGATCCCTCGACTTCCCCCCGGGATCGAATTACGTTTACAAAAAGACGCTGAAGGACCCTGCGAACGTCAACCACTGTATCGAATACTACCTCCACATCGGCGACAAGGGTGATCGGGCGATACGAGCTAAGACACAGTTGTTGGATCAAATCCTCCACGAGCCGGCATTTGACCAGCTGAGGACTAAAGAGCAGCTTGGATACATTGTTTTCAGCGGATTCAGAGGCGGAGCGACCACGTACGGCTTCCGGTTTATCATCCAGAGCGAAAGAAAGTCGGAGTATCTCGAGTCCCGAATCGACTCCTTCCTCCAAACACAGGCCACGGCTATCCGGGAAATGACGGATGAGAGCTTTGAGAGCCACAAGAGAAGTGTCATCAACAAGCGCCTAGAGAAGCTCAAGAACTTGGACCAGGAGACTGGGAGACATTGGGCTCAAATATCGAATGAATATTATGACTTCGATTCTTGTAGGTTCTTTTCCTCCGTAGCTAGTAATTGGGATTAACTGACTGACGCGACTCGTCACAACAGCCAAGCAAGATGCGGCCGCAGTGGAAAGGCTGACCAAGTCTGAAATGGTCGACTTCTTCACGCGATACATCGACCCGACTTCGTTGACGCGGGCTAAGCTGGTGGTGCAACTCGTCGCACAAGGTGTCAGCTCTAAACCTGTCGATGCCGAGACTAAGAAAAAAGAAGAGCAGGCAGAAACGTCGCCGATTTCGAATGGAACCACGCCCGTCCTAATCACGAGCGTGAGAGATTTCAAGGCTGGGTTGGCGGTTACGGCTGGTGCACGCCCTACACACGAGTTGAGCGAGTTTGAGGAGTTAGATTCGAAACTATAGACGTTCTACAGGGTTTGCAGCGTGTGCAAGTTTGTTTGTGGGTGTGGAGACGTTTGGTTGATGACTTCATGATCATGACCCCTGATGGTTTATTAATTAGAGAAGACAGACATGAAGCCTACCCTTCGTTTTAACTTTCAGGTTAAATATGATTAGACAGCGAAAGAAGAGATGAAGACGGGGAAAGACAGAAAGAAAGAAAGAAAGAGGAGATCTAAAGAAATAACCTTGGAAAGAACAGGATTAATATCCGTCCCATCACACCATCCCATCGCATCCCATTCATGCGTTTTCGGTCGCTTCTGCCCCCGCCTTCCGTCTGTCGAAAAATACATATGTACCCAAGTAACGCGGTTGCCCGCAGCGTACAACATACTAGGGTTTCTTGAGACTTTATTTAAGTTCATACAAATTTGCATATCTACAAGGGAAAAGGGGGAAACGAGGAAAGGATAGGGAGGGGAAGAAAAGGTACATACACGCATAGATTAAAAATGAGACGCAAGAAAGTAGATGAACTAGACATTGAATATTTAATGTTAGATACCTGCATGCATGTGTAGCAATTACTAGTAACGTGGCATATGTATAATTATAGAAGTTCGCTGTTAATGGCAGTTTGAGCTGGATGGAATACGTGAAGCAGGTAGAGGATTTGCCTTGCTTACCTACCTGGGTACCTACCTAGTAGGCAGCTTGATTGATACTAACATGGTAGGAAGTCGATATAGGTAACCTAGGGAGAATATTCAGTCGGTCAGTCATTTTAAACGTTGATATGTTGAAGTGTAGATTGTCCGTAGGGTGAAGGTGACGTGGTACTTATTATGTTCTGTGTGTACTCAAGGCACGAAAGCATAGTTATGTAGGTAAGTATATCTTAAACTTCAGGTTGCCATGTAATAATAATACTTGCTTACTACGTAAAGATAACAGTAGGTTACCTGCACAGGCCAAGTTGTACCCTACTACATCACATCTACAATAAGAGGTGTGCAATAAAAGAACAAGACCTGGAAAATGGACCATTTCTTACCCCTACCATTCACTCATCCACTACCTAAAGAAATAACCATGCCATCTATCAAATTAATCGTGTGTGGCGCTCAAAAAGCGACCTAGTCAGTCATCCAGGACTTCTTCTTTTGAGGTCGCCCACCGCTTGCTTAACCCGGTCCCCAACAAAGTGTAAGAACAGAGTGAAAAGGAAAGAATATGCTGAGAATCTTGAGAAGAAGAGAACGCTAGGTGTCATGTGTATCTAACAACTGGGCTCAGATGCGTGTTTTTCCGACCTTCCTAACCCGACCAAAAGGCTACTGGCTTTGCTGCAGCATCTGTTGTATCTCCTCGATATCTTGCATGGTCTCATTGAAAACACGCGTGATTAGGTCAAAAACCTTATGCCTGTTATGTTCTCCTCTGGTCTCCCATATCTTGGACATTAGATCCCGGTTGATCTGCTCCAGCTGCTCTATCGTGCATCCCGAAGTACGCTTCGTCAACTCCATCAGGAAGAAGTCGGCTAGGTGGTCATCCAGGTCTACTTGTGGCACTGGCTGCGACTGTCGTTGTGACTGCGTCTCTTCCTCTGGTGACGGGTCGTTTAACAAGTTGGCCACGCTAGCAGCCTGTGAAGAAGACTTGGCCACCGAGGGCGATGCCTGAGTCCTCGAGGTCTGCGATATGCCGGCCTGCGGTATGTACCCCCGCATCATGCCATGGGCCTGGGAATGCGGCCATTGCTCGTCACTCGACGTTGTCTGGCTGGTCCGGTACGACTGCGTATCCTCAAGAAGACCGGATTGGTCGTGTAGGGCACCGTTCGTTAACTGGCTGCTGATGTTAGAAGTCCTGTTGGAGGGGTCCGAAGTCCGGGTTGTGGAAGCATCGTTGGCTAACGCTGACGGAGACACGCCTGGCGGAAGGGCTTGTACTGCCGAGATCTGTGAAATCGGTTTCGAGCCGCCAGCTGTGGCCTTCCCCGAGCTATCCAGCGACCTCGGAGGAATGTAAGGCCACTGCTGCGGCGGCTGCATGGGAGCCACGTTGGGCTGGCCGAAGGAAGTGTCCGCACCGGTCATCTGAACATCCTCGTCGTGTGGTCGCGAAGGAGCCGATGTCCCGTTCGTGGCGGCATTAGAGGCAACGTCTTCCGCAGTGCCATTGGGGACATCCCCTATAACCTGGAATTGTGCAGTGGTGGTGTGTAGGCTTGCACCATGAGAACCATTTTGCTGTGATGTCTCGCCGTTGGAGTTCGAATGCGCTGATTCAAGAATAGATTCCATCGCCTTCTTTTTACGGGCACGCTCCTCTCTCTCCTCCCGCCGTTTCTTGTGAGTTCCGTACAATGTCTCCCAATTGATACCCATGTTACGTAGTTTCTCGTCGACGTCTAAGACGTCCACTTCTACGTTGGCCAGCAGTTCGGCTGCCCTGAGCCAGCGCGCTCTGTCGCCAATGCTTTCGGCATCGCTCTTGAGAGCACGGACGTCCTTCAAAAACTCGTAGGGCCGCCAGTAGTAACCATTAGCAAGCCTAGTTTCTATGATGTTGACATCCAGGTTGTAGAAAAATTTGCCAGTGGCAGTTTCACGGAGACCAGGATACCCATCACTATCTTTGGCAAGCTCGAAGGGCCGCGGCGGAGCGTCGGCCACGTCAGGCCTGACATAGTTGGGATCTGCTTCGTCTAGCAAGTACTGGTATTGCGACTCGGCTATGACGGGATGGCGGAACTTTTGGTACTTTTTGGATATCTGATCCATGATGGGCTGTAGATGAACCTTCATCAGGTTCAGTGCTTGCCGGTACCGCACATCTTCGTTATGAATCTCTTCTTTCGTTAATTTCTTGGCCGGCGGAGGCGGCGCAACAGGCAATTCCTCGAGTTGCCGTTTTTTCCGATGGACAGGATCCGGAAATTCTTCGGGCATCCTTCGGATATGTGCTATTATCCTCGAGAAGTATTCTTCCCGGTTCGCCTGTCCAGCATTAGTTTCAGCATGAAGAAACAGGGCATCAAAAGACTTACCTTAATCGGACGGGCAATCTCGATAGAATTCCCCTTGGAGAAGCCGAAGAGGTCACGCTTCAGATCAGAGTCGAGGTTTTTGAATTCAGTCTCGGCGGTGCCCAGTACCATTATGGGGTCGGTTGGATGGAGTAATCTCAGCATGCCCAAGAATGCAGTCAATGCAGGGCCCGCTAAAGTCGCATACCACGTATCGACGTTGGGGATAAATATGACACTAGGCTTTTGACGCTTCACTTCGGTGAAGAGGCCAGTCAAAACTTGCTCGGGTGGCTGAGACGTAGTTAGTACCAGCGAACAATCAGCTACATAGGAGCGGAAGACGTACTCTCGAATCCCCAATGATGGTAGGTAAATCAAAATTTTGGACGTGGACTCCTTCAAAATAGTGTAGAATGGCAGCACTGAGATATGACTGGCCCATGCCTTGCCGTCCACATACCAAGAGTCGCGGCCGGAATGCGCGCGAGTTGTCGAACTCTTGGAACAGCTCTTCGCGGCCAAACCCAAAGTCTTGATCGTCGTACTGTTCGTACATGGCTTCCTCAAGTGCCGTCACCTTCGGCTTCCTAGGGAAAATGCTGTCCAGTCGTACCGTGATGGCTTTAAACTGGTCTCGCAGAAGAGGCTCGATATATTTCGGAAGCGATGCCGCCCCTGATGTGGACGAACGTTCGGAAGATGGAACAATCTTCTTCTTTGCGATGACAAAGTCTGTCATTTGTACGTTGACCTTCTCCGGATTGACCACAAGTTTCTCCTTAGAGAAATAAATCTGAGGATACGTGCGTTGGATCGCATTCAAGGCGGCTTCAGTACACAACGCTCGTAGATCGGCACCGCCATAACCCTTGGCGTCCTTGGCTAGCGACATCTTGAAGTCCTCGGTCAAGCCCCAGTCTCTGGTATGGATATCCAATATAGCTTTGCGGGCCTGCACATCTGGAAGAGGGAAGTAAAATTCACGGTCAAAGCGACCGGGTCGGCGAAGAGCCGGGTCGATATTATCGGGCCGGTTGGTCGCTCCAATGACAATAACTTGGCCACGGCCATCCATGCCATCCATCAATGCAAGCAGAGTGGAAACAATTGAAGCGTGGATCTGCTCTTGCTTGCTCGATCTAACGGGGGCCAGGCCGTCAATCTCGTCGAAGAAGATGATGCTAGGCTGTGTCTTCCGAGCTTCTTCAAAGAGCAAACGCAGCTGTTTCTCCGCCTCACCGACCCATTTGCTAAGGGCATCAGCACCCTTGCGCATATAGAAAGTGATCTTCCTGCCGCCAAATCCAACAGAATTCGCCAGTGCCCGCGCAAGCAGCGTCTTTCCCGTTCCGGGAGGCCCATGGAACAATACACCTCTTGGGGGAGTGACGTGAAACCTCGTGAACATGTCCGGATATAGGAGGGGTAACTGAACCATTTCCTTTAGCTGCTCGATATGACCTTCCATACCTCCTACTTGGCTGAAGTCGACAGTCAAATCTACACCTAAGGGGTCTGCGTCGGCGAGCGCCTTGTGGTCTTTCACCTTGCCAACATTTGGTGCCAAAGTACCGATCTTATTACCAGGACCGTCACCGCTAGCAAATTGGCCAGCACCGGCTCCTCCAAGGAGACCACGCGGGGTCGCAGACGGATTGCCAAATCCTCCAGAGCGGGCGTTCATCTCGTCATCACTACTGTCCGAGTCGACATTCCCTGCGACAATCCCCGAGCCATTGCCCCACGGACCTTCAGCAAGCGCCCCTTCTCCCGTAACGCCACCGAAAGGCCCGGTAAGAGTATGCAGAGCTCGGGTCGTGTAAGTTGTAGCATTAGCCCGACCGCGGCGACGAGCTGGTGTCGAAATAGGCGCTTCTCCTTCTTCCTCTTCGATCTCAAAATTAGCTTGATTCAGAGGGAGAATAGAATAGTCGACCTTTTTGACAACACGCCGACGACGCGTGTTCTCCTCGAAGAGAATCTCGGGGGAGCGACGGCGCCTACGCCGCCTTAAAGATTGAGAATCTTCTCGCAGATCCTCGAGCTCCTCGGCGAGCTCCTCCTGATCAAGAGGCTCTTCATCAGCGGAGTCATCGGCATTGCGAGGTTTTCTAGACGACCGTCTGCTTTTTGACGGTGACGACTTTCCTCGACGGCTTCGGCTGGATTCCGCATCCTCGTTGTCGCCTTCATCATCGTTCCCTTCCGAGCCGACGTCATTTTCATCATCGGAGTCATTACCAGGCTCGAAGTCACTGCTAGGTTCTTGAAGCGATTTTTTCGCCCCGCCCCGCCCTCGGGTGAGTCGACGGCGAGAACCGGTAGGGTTATCCCCGGAAATATCCTCATTTTGAGGCTCCTTATTGTTGTCCGCCGCTAGTCTACCGCGGGTCCGACGAGTTATAGGTACATCCTCATCCTCGTCCCCATCCCCGTCTTCATTCGCCTCCACCGTTTCTATTGGTTCATCCTGGTCGGCTGCTCCGCTAGCATTGGCCACAGGTTCTTGTGCCTCTTCCGTCTCCATATCCTCCGGCACGGAGGTATCCTGGTCCGCGACAGGAGTTTCTTCTTCGGTGACTTCAGGAAGTGGTGTAGGCCGCTTTACGCCTTTATCCCCACGTGTTGACCGGCGTGTGACTACCGCCTCGGGACTCCGGCTCTTAGAACCTCTAGCAGGTTTGGCATGCCTTCCGGAGTTGGACAGCTCGACAAGCTCATCATCACCCTCTGCATCTGCCGTCCGGGCTCGGGTTCTTCTAGTTCCCACAGTAGCGCTGTAACCCAGAGCTGACTGTTTCTTGTTCAAGTTAGGCGTAAGTTTAATTGTGACGATTTTGCTGGGCCGTTGTCCCTTTTTAGATATTACCCCACCAAGATTGTCTTTCGTCTCAGATGCTTCGCCCAAATCATCCTCGTCATCGGTACTCTCTTTATAATTGGTTGGTTTTGCAGCAGCCTTTCTCACCCGGCGGCCAGTGGCTTTGTTAACGATAGGTTCCTCTTCCCCTTCATCTTCATCATCGTGGAACGATGCCTCTTCTTCACTATGAGAGAGATCATCGTCGTCCTCTTCAACGTCAGACCCAGCATATTTATTTCTTCGGCGATTCGACCTGCCACTGTGGCTAACACGCGGTCGTTTTCGAGAACGCCCTGGGCGATCGTCGGCCTCGGGTTCGAAACTCTCGTCTTCCGAGTCCGACTTATTGGGGTCAAAGTCAAGGAGAGCATTGGTGTGGTGTTTTCTTTTGGGTGGCATGGTGGCTGCGCGGGAGGGGAAGGGGAAGAACCAGGCTACTCGACAGAAGTTTGTCAGCACAGTTCAGCCGTCAGGGGGAAGGGATGTATTACCTCCTCGTGCGAGGCTTGGGCAGTAAAGTGGGAGGTCAAGATAGAGCAGTCGAACAGAATATGCACCACTGCTACCGTAGCTGAAAGTCTGTGGATGGCAAATCGCTGTCAGCCAAGACATGATTTCAATATCCAGCCAAGTACAACTCGACTCGAAACAAGAGGTTACTATAGAAGGGGATATGGAAACATTGCATGAAATGGGTCCTGGTAGAAGGAGGACATGGGGCTATATTTGAAAAGCAAGCCGACATACATTTGATGCTGTTTTTCTCGCGATGGCGCAACTTGTGGGTTTCACTCGATGGGCCTCCCTCAAATTTTGCAAGGTCGTTATTTATCGTCTCGGGAAATGGATATGCGAAATCTATCTCATTTCGTAGGGAAGTATCGAATAGAAGTCTAAGGTTGGTGAATTCAATCCAGACTCAATGCGGGTTGCCGGTCGACGCAGGGCGCAAACGGAGGAACGCGGATTGGCGACTCCACGACACGAGATCTCCAAGTGCAGCAGAGTGACACGCACAAAGGTTGGCGATTCGCTATGATGCAGGCAACGGGCTAATAGACACTTGGAACAATAGTCGAGGCTCCGAGTGATTAAGTGATGCGAATTGGTTTCGAGGACCAGGGTTGCGTCAAGGTTATGGCGACAGGGAACTGACTATCATCACGCAAGCACTAAATGTACAGGTACTGATATTTCTGCGTGCAATGTTAGACCGTCCGAGGGCATCTGTAACCCGTAGAAGACGTGAAGATAGAAAGTTGAAAGGCGATGCGAATTATAGTATGTGTACTCAGCAAGGAGAGATTATAAAACACTGAGAGTGAAAGGCTTGGAGCTTTTCTCCGGGGGCGCGTCGCTGCAACACAGCAGTACCGTCCACTAGGCAGGACTTCAGTCAACAGGCCAAGACTAAGTGGGTCCGCACAGACCAAGAGAGGGCGATGGCGCGACATTTTGACCAATCAGATCACATTTCTGTAATGAATTTCAACGCTAGATGAGCAACGTCACAACATCCAACTTTGTAATTTTTCCTCATCGCCTTTACCATCACTTTCAACGTCGAAACTCGACAGATCTTCCAATATCAAGATAGACTTGTTATCGAGCCAAATTGCTTATTTCCATCCTATTTTCGGGGTCGCATAAACTCTCCCGCAACTTCCCGTGATTTTCTGCACTCAAACTGCCGAAATAGTATGAGGATCTCGTAGGATAAAAATGACAACTTGATCATCTTCGGTATCAACAATTGCCATGCGTTCCCCGGATTCGGGATCGTCAATGTCGGCGCTACGGTGCGGCTCATATAGCCCTACCTATATGGATCTCGGGACCCCGGAGCTGTGGGTAGGGTAGGTGCGGGTGCCAAGTCCCGTGACAAGCGCGAAACAAGTGTCAAGTCCTTTTTTGATGCGGCCAAATTTGATCAACTGCCATTACTTTCTGCCACCTGTCAATTAGTAGTCCCTCTGTACACTAACCTTAAGCACCTGGGCATCACCTGATCGAACAAAAAGGCAGCTTGCCACATGTGGCAGACAGGCATCTTGCTACCCGACCATGGCCATTTCTCTTATCAAAGCGATGCCGCATTAACTCTCTGTATCAGGCTGTTGGGCATGAATTCCTACTGCTTAGTAGTATCTTGATTAGCATTCTTACAAGAAGTCGCGAAACACTGCCAACATTTTTAGTAGTTATTTCCTAGATCCTGCACAGGTAGATCTCTAACTAATATCCAATTCAACTGATATCCAAAGACGTAGGTACAAAAACGATGACTCACTACAAATGCCTACATAGTAGGTTAGGTAGGCTTGCAATTGCCAATGTGCTACGCAGATTATGCTATAATACCAACCATACTCCCTCTTGTACCAAGATTACACTTACACCTCAGATACGCTACTTAGACATAGTACGGGAATATTACGGAATAGATGAGGTATTTGCATACAAGATACTATGTACAGAATACAGGCTTCTATACGGGATACGGCACCACCCCCTCCTGGCAAAACAAAAAAAACAAAAAAAAAAAAAAAAGATATGCCCAGATAAGGATATCTCGGACATTACCGGATAATCAATCACATGCCCGCCTTTAGCCCGTCTAAAATCAAGCAAACTACCCTACCGGCGTACAAGTCATCATTATGGAATCTATTACTGTACCTACTTAGCCTGCCTTATACTACTATACGCCTGCAAATATAATAGGCCGATATGTGTATCTACACCAGACGGATACGAAATTGTCCAAATGAACGAATCATCGTGAAAAACCAGCAAAGCGATCCAGGGAAGGGCAGCTGCAAAGCATCATTAGTCGTTTCTTAAATTGATGCAGGCAGTATTCTCCTGTATGGGAAACATTGAAGGAGTAGCAGGAGAAGGAAGGGCTTAACAAATCGAAAGCTAATAAGAAGGAGGCTCGAAGGATAATTTTGCAGGTAGGCAGGTAGGCAAAACGAAGGAACCGGGAAAAAAATGAGACATGGCGGTCTGGGCTCTTTCCACGATGCCGGCTTGCCCAACGATGCCGGTTTTGCCGACCAGTAGGGCTGACTGGTACCCACTCAACACCCCGGAAGTGGATTCAGAAGCTGAACATCGCGCTTCAGATGACTTATCGCTGCTACGCCATGATCCCCGCGTTCCGAGTCCGTCATTCGCTGTCCTACGGGGAGACTTTTGAATTCGCAGGTCTATTGGACGCTCAAAACATGTCGATTCTACTTCCTTACATCCGCTTGCGTCCTCCAGTCCACTGCAAGTCCACCGCCAGAATGACTACAGCACATACATCTGTACTTAGGGTTACTTGACATACATAGGTGCAGCGTAGCGTCCCGAATACCCTCACAGATAAACCCCAAGCCCCGCCAAAGATACTAACCAAATCCCTGGTGGCCAATCATGGCCCGAACGTGCCACCCTGATGCACGAGAAGAACATAGGTACTAAGGTAATGACCACAATGCTCCATCCTCCATGCCGGCTGCCGATGACAAGACAGGCATCAACATAATGGGCCAATGGCCTTTCTTGGCTGCACTTAGTATGCTGTACGTTGATTGCTTACACCTAGATAGTGTTATTACCCAGCTTGTCACACAATACATATATAGGTAGATGGAGGTTGCCAGGCAGCTATCTCTCTCCTCTTTCTCCAACAGAGAGCCTCCTCCAAATCTGGAAAGTTGAACAGACAAGACTCAACCATAAATACACAGTACTTGGTGTGCATTCTCCCCTGAGGGGCAAGTTCTTCTTTTTACCTTACTCATATACAAGAACGTACACGAGGCGTTTTGCCACCAGGTTGTCTTCTTCTCAGCTGGAATTATAAGAAGCCAATCAGCAAAACAGCACTTTGCTAGGATTGGTCATACAACGTTCAAGTCAGCGCGCTCAAAGCACTCACTTCGAACCAATCCTACCCATCCATCTTAATCATCCACTATCAACCACCAAGCCATGCGTTCCAGCCGAACCGCACCTCCCGCCCCGATCTCCTTTGACAAGGCCGAGGCCCACCGACAGAACAGCTTCGGCTCCGATAATTCGGAGAAGGACAAGGTTAGCCGCTTGCCTTTAATCGGTCACTCCCGTCATTCAAGGACTCATCATCGTTGTTTGTCTTCTGATTCTGACTCTGTTTCCGATCTAAAGGACCTCTCGAGGTCTTCCTCTAGCTCTTGGTTCAAGAGATCGAGCACGCACGGCAGCGACGGGGGTTCTAAGCCGAGCTCTCCTACCGTCAACGTTTACACACATTGTGGCCGACACACTGATCAATACCTATTCGGTGGTCATTCCTTCAGAGAGCTCTTTGGGAAGAAAAGCTAGATAGGGCATACTTCTTCATATATATTTCTAGAGATTATGCCGGTCAGGACCGGTCGGGGAGGTTGGGATGAGATGCCGATACACCCGTGCAAGGTGGGGCATGATGGCAGATTGTCATGATCGAGATACCCTTTGCTCTTTTAGTTTGCTTCGAGAACGCATAAGTAGTGCTTAAATGAAATCAAGTACTTCCCGACGATTCCAAATCGTGTGCCGTGTGCCGCGTGCCGAGTAGCAGTTAGCCTACAGTAGTCCGGTGATTCTTGCAACCCATTCGAAATAACTGTGTTCGCAACGTGTGCCATGTTTATTACAGGCAGTGTAAACCCACGTCTCCTCCTGTTAAGTTAAGCTAGAGATATAGTCAAGATAGATATCAGTACCATTCTTGCATAAAACACTCTTGAACCGAGCCAAATAGAATCTAGCAGATATACTCTGTAAGTGTGGTAGAGATTAAATACTATGTTTAGCTAAGCATATGCATACCTACCTCATATAGTGGTATTGTGAGGCCAGGCGCGGTAACTAAAAGACCACATCCGACCCGTAAAGGGGTTTTCCAGTAATACCTACCTCGCCATGTTTTCTCATTTTGCTGGCCCAAAGCAAGCTACGTCGGTTCCATCCAAGGCTATGTGAGAATTCGCGAGTATCACTTAGGTTGAGCGCTCACTTGGGAGCAACCACCAATCTTCCCTGTCGCAGTTGTCCATGTTAGTGGTTAGACCTATCGATTCCCGACTACAAGGCATACATACATATACATGTACTGTACATAAGACAGTAAAAGGTCCTGGCCTTCCAAACACGAAGACCATCAAAATCAATACTGGCCGATACCGTGTATTCCCTATCATCCTAAGCAACCATGCCCTGTCCGCTTCTAGTGTTGACCTTCCCTTTCTTATCTAACCATCTTCCTATTCCCTCGTCCTTTTTCTCCTCTCCCTCCACAGCTTCAGATAACGTTGACTCCGTACCCGCATCTCTTCCAGCCGACCTCCACTAAGTCCCCTCCGTCAGACTGGATATGCCTACACTTCAATGCTGCAATCACCCGTAGTCCACAGCGCCAACTTTCATCCCCTATCCACGAACATGACCGCCGTAATCTTAAAAAAAAAGCTCCCATACCGAGTCGCGCAGGTCCTTGTCAGTCGGAGGCCAGGCTCGCGTAGCAATCGCCGCTCCTGCACCACCTCCTCCTCCACGTTGAAGAAGGCAAGCGTCGCAGAGTCTACCGCCGACGGCTAGCCATGGATCGGTGGGATGCCAGGCCAGCATCCGACGCGATTCCCTCTGGCCTTCGAAGTCGTAGTCCTATTTCGTGGTACCTGAGGTTAGATCCCAGATATGCAGAGTCCCATTTCAGCACGTCGCGGCAAAGAGCCACGGCGCGATGATGAGAAAGAAGGTGAAGAAGAGGGAGAGCGAGAGAGGAGAGGGTGCTGCCAAAGAGTGTCGCGTTCTAACCCATCCACGTGACTGTTTCCGTGCGTCCCTCAAGACTCATGTGCTCGAAGACGTCGCTGTCCTGCCGAGCAGGAGCTGATTCTCATATTCCACGGTGGCAGCGTCGTCGCCGGGTGTCCGAAGAGAAAAATCATCCATTTCCCCGAGGGGCTGAAGGCGTTTTCTACGCCAGCACTAGTGATTGCTCTTGCTCGCAGACGTCGTCCGGGGAAAGATTGCGTGTTAGAGGCAGATATCATCCCCACCCCTACCTCACCGATAGCCCCTGGGGTCTCCGTGTAGGGAACGTCTACGCAGTCGCCACACGCGCACCGTGTCTATACCCTGAAGACCCGACTCTCCCGGCACAAGCATACTCGCGTCGGCCGGGTTAAAAGCCAAGCCGTCAAATGCGAGTATCTTCTCCTTGCTACGGATAGTCTTCATAATCGCCCACGTTGCAGTGTCAAGATGTGAATCGATGCATCGACCACTACAGCAAGTCTTTTATGGTTCTCGCTAATACATGCTGCTCGCGGCGGCCTATCGCTCTTGAAGTCGATCCTGTGCGCCTCGTCGCCCCATTCCTGTGATCTGCTCTCGGCGGCGTATTGGCCGCTTGACGATAGTGACGTGAATTCCTTTCCTATCGCGTACTACTAGTCCTGCTAGAATTGCGTGTCCAAGGTGTCTAAGTATATATAGGAGGACACGTTGTTAGTCACCTACCTACCTACCTAATCTGGGTAGGTCGTGGAAATTCAAGTTGATATGATGTGATGTGAGGTGAGGTAATGTAAGGTAAACGAGACCAATTCGTGGATGATATGTTCTCTTCTCGTGCTGTGTGAGATGCAGCTACCACTACTGATATTTCAATTGCTCATATACTAATTGAGGTATTGCTACTATTAGAGGAAGGGTATTTGACCTTCATCTCAGGCATACATGACTCGTCCAACTTAAGGTGCGGATTTCATCCGAATCATAAAGCAGACATAACAACATCCCATTAAATATGACCACAACAGAATACATCTACGGTCTTATCCTAATGCCTTAGCTAGACTACGATGTTGCAGATAACTAAAGTTTAGTAGTGATGATGGGTAGCTTATTGTTTTCCTCGCTTGCCGAATATCTCGATCCTTATTCTACGCGTGACCTAGCCATTGCGAACGAAGGGCGACGCTTACCGAGATAAAAAGGGGCGAGGACGTAAGATATACTTACACTTGCATTAACCCGCGATTGAACTGCCTGATACCGCAGTCTTCTGTAGCTCCGAAGAACCAGGCGCATTCCTAACCATCCTGAGTCAGCTGATCAGGCAGTACCTGGGTATTGTGGAGGACCAGTTACGGTTACCTGAGTATCAATAAATGCCCTGTTTCTCTCCCTGACTCGGGGAAAGGCACATGATCTGGCGGAAAATATATATCCGCGTGGTCTACTTACATACCGAGCACCCTTCACCGCTATATTGCCCAAGCAGGCCGGTCCTTCTGTACCTTACATGTAAGTACATATGTGTGTGTGCTGCGCGACGTTCGCACGATTTCCCCCCCTTCCTTCGGGTTGTGGTCTCATCATGTGGCAACGGTAAATATCGACTACTTACTTACGTAGATTGCGCGTTCCCGGCGTGACACCGGAGAAGACGCTGTGCACATGCGCACCGCATCTACCAATGGAGTATTTATCTATTTGCTACTGCGTAAGGAACAGGCCAGCGAACGGACCAGAGAAAGGAAAACCTGGCTGGGTTGTAGGAACGAAAATTTTGCCTTCGAATTATCGATGTTATGACGAGTTGGTGTTGCATGTATCGATCCTTGGTATATTTATTGCCAACCGGCAAGATGTAAGCAGCTGTTTACGAATCATTATGCACTGTCAACCAAGAAACAATTATACATAAGATAGCCCATTTCCTGCACCAGTAAACTGAGCTTAGTAACCGTCGTTTTAACAATAAAAAGCTTTCCTTGTAGGAGAGCCGAGTTGAGTGGATCGTATGCAGCATATCGCGCCTGCATAAAGAGACAAGAAGAAAAAGAACGTGAGCCTCGAAAGCTTGTTTGCTTTGCTAAAAGGGTTCCTTACTTCACCCGAGCAATTCTCGGCTCGTGACACAGCATCCCGGCCGTAGACCGCCTCTTTTCCGAATCCGAGTGATTGGATACTTTTTCCATTACTTCGGAGAAGTGGGAAAGGAAAATGCCCATGCTAAATAAAATACAGGGAGGACATAGGCATGTAGCCAAGCTCCCCTGACAAGCTGTTTAAAGACTTCTTTAGACGGGCCGAAGTCATGGTAAACTGGAATACCTACCTTAGACGGGCAGGCGTCTCGAGTCCATTGGTAGGTATAAGCATTTGGACACTACTTGACGTCAACCACGAACAGTTATAGAAAGTACACGAAATGCGGTCTATTGAGGGCACGCAAGATCCACTGTAAGTATTTCCGTTTGTCCGATGTATGGGGGCAGGTATGTGTGCTTCTTGACGAACCTCTAGTGAAACAGTACCAAATAACTAACCCGATGCCATGGCTAAGGCGTAAGCATTATACTAGGTCGACTTGTTTTAAAGAACATTACAGTGTAATGTCGCCTGCTTAATCGGATAGCCCGAAAGAAAGGCAAGAAGCTCCCATAATCTCATCAACTGTATCATACGTTGAGCCGTAACACGACATTCTAGGTATAACGATCGGTTGTGTCCGAGATGTTCCTCGACACTCATCATGCTTTTATCATACCTGGCCGCAGCAGCGACAATAAACACCATACAGACCTCGGCTACGGCTCATCATTGGGAATCCTAGAGTTGACAGCCACCGTTCGGAAGCATCTTCTCAAGGGGCAGCTAACTTGCATTCTCGAGATCCGCCAAGCTCGTCGTGCTGCTGTTGTATAACAAAGGCGTAGTACCGGGCATAATAGAGCCTACCAGGTACTCTGATATCCCAAGATGATATGCCCATTGCGACATGCCTTGCGTGCTGATGTCGTATGAAAATACAAGAGATCGAGTGTCGATATCGATCTGTTACGGATCAAATCCTTGGCAGCGTTGCAAACAGCAAGCATTAACACGCGTGGATTGGAATGGGTAAACAGAACTCGCTGTCTTGGTATGATAGTTTTATGAGCTGCGAGAAAGCAAATGCCTTTTTCTTCCCCACGTCGCAACGCCGTCACCACGCGATAACCACATGTTTTTTTTTTCCTTTTATTTTAATTTCCTCCTATCTGGGAACTGATGTGCGTATACGTACGAAATTTTTCGATCTTGCATGGACGAACGCGTATCTGCAAGTCTCTATCTCATCTTGATTTGATCTTGGGATAAGGTTAAGAAGTTATTCCTATATTTTAACGTATGTAGCCGTAGCGTCATCTTGACATCACACACACCAGAGGCGGAAAAGGAAAATGAAACTGATGCTATACTATGCTATAACCCTAACGCGCGCGACACCCGTGGATAGCAAATGAGCTTAGATATCAGTTATCGTATAGATACTATGAGAGACAACGTGAGGGAAGTACATATGTTCACCTGACCCAAGCGGCTTGGCGATCTGAACATAAGATGTCTTGCATCTTCCTACATAGTACAGATTAGAAGCTGCAGGAACCTTTTTTTGGACCCCCTCCTTCAATCGACGCGTTTATTGGCTTGGGTGACACTGCTATTCGGAGGAGAAGAAACAACAAGCCGGCCACGTGCCAATTGCTTTTCTTTTCTTTTCTGTTCTCATTCGCTTTTCTCAAAGTACGGGAAGTGCGGATGGTATGATGTAATGAATGTACTTAATCAAACATATCATAGTATGTATGTACTTTAATTTGTCTTTGAAAGGTAGATGCCCGTAGCTTTCACGCGGGTCGTTGTTTGCTTAGGTAGGTAGGTTGGTATCTGGTCATGGGATGAGAATGGCATTTTGAAGCTAATTATACTCTAGAAGAGTCGGCGGAGACGATCTTGGGGCGAACTTAAGTGCGGATCAAAACGTCCGTTCAGACTAGACTTTTGGAGGCTAAGTGGTTGTCGGGTTCCGGAGCTAAATAGCTTTTGAAGTTAATGGCCTCGCTGTCATGTTCCGTATCTATCCCCTTGGGGGACAACTGATAGATCGAGATGTCGCAGAGGCATAATTTTCTCTAGTTAGGAGGCCCGTGATGGTATGAAGCTGCATCTGGCTGGGAACCTAGCCTTCAAGATTATCTACATACTGCAGACTAAGAAAGAAATAGGCAGAGAGAGATAGAACGTAAGTTAATGGTCCAAACCTAGGAGGCAGACCCCATGTTCGAGTCAAGCATCGCATGTTTGTCCTCAAAAGTTACCGATTGGCCGGGTATCGTGTTGAGCAAAGCTTCACAAGGCCGTGTCATAGCCTCATAGGTGCAATCGCGTTCAGACGAGGGCCGGAACCATTAGATAGTAGCACGGTTGGCCGATATGGTCCTTCGTTACTTACCATTTGTTAAAGCACAGCATACGTGATCTCTCTCTCTCTCTTTCTCGACTCGGAAGTCATGGAATACAGCAACCAGGTCCCGTACTGAGACAGCATGCAGCTGTATCCCCTTATCTCAGTACTATAGACGACATACAAGACTTTTACCAAAAGCAATGTCATGTCAGATAAAACCACCAACTTAAGCACGAGGCTGGGGCTCCTGTAGATACATATGTAGGTAGACATACGGTATCTAAACATTTCCAAAATAGGATTTAGAAATGTCTGAATTGGGGTGGTTTCTTTGTTAAGGGCTAGGTTGAGCTGCAATACGAAGTGACGAGACCAAGCTTGAAGTGACAAATTCACACAGTGTTTAGGGGGTGGGTTACTAATTGGTCACTGTAAGAGACACGCTGATCTGCTCCTTTCTCACTTGTTTCTCAATGCAACGAAATGCGATATCAAATCTCCGCAGAGCCGATCTATCGCAAGTAGAAATTATTAAATACCGAGGTAATTACTATGTTAGTTGTGTTTAATTCTGGACAGTAGTGCCTAGCTGAACCAGAAAACCCATTATTTGATACAGACAGAAATGATTATACTGTTGCGAGAGCCTGGGAATAGAAATGTTGACACATATACCTACAGCATGCTGCGTAGTACTACATGCTTATTAGGTAGGTTCCCGAGCGGTGGCGTCGCCCGCCTTCACCATGTAGGTATGTATGGGGTATTTATACTATAGGTATCTTGTACAGCATACTGGTACATACGGCAGCGGGATTGGCGGTCAGAGCCCAACCCAACTCTTGTCGCGGCTTGAGCTTTTCGATGGTACCTTAGGTAGTATTTGCCTTTGGCACCCGTCTTCGCAACATACCTATAGCAATACTATTATACATGGGAGTGGTTATTGTCATGGCAAATGTCGAGATAAGTTTCAAGTTGTGATGCCTATCTCTAACCTAATTCTCATATGTACATTGCCTGGCAGGTACCTACCAGCCGATAACATCCTCAAATATCCCAGACAGCATGTAATTATGCAGCCCTCCTAATGCAGCCCCTTGGGGTTGCTTGATTAGCGCGACAGTAATCAATGCCCCGTCCACATCACCAATGATGGACTGGGAGCACCCTGGTACTACCAGCCATTTTGGTGGAAGCACAATGAGGTGACGAGAATGCAATGTGTTTTGGGAGAGGACTAGGCAACCGACAGCTTGGACTTCTTTCAAGTTGCGGTAGATGAAACACCCTAGAGAAAATACACATGCTACACACACATTTTACCTGTTACTATGTACATATAAATAAGGTGTCGCTTTCAAGTTGTCTCATGGCAGTTCTTCCAAATGGGTTGATATCGGACTGATAAAGATGTACCTCCTACCTGCCTAAGGTTAGGCTACCTAGTATGCTCATCTCCAAAGGGGACAAGCTCGTCAAAAGACCCTTGTTGTCTAAAGAGTGGATGCTGTATCAAGCAGCACCATCATGCATTGGATCAAGATACCTACATAGTATGTACAGGTATAAAGACCATTTGTGCTATTGTTGTCGTTACTCAAGTTGATTGTCAACGAGCGTTTGCACTTGATCATACCAGCTAAACAGTCGTCTCTCCCCTCTTCTCTATGGTTGTCTACAGCGAATATCCAAGTCTAACTTGCATGCTTATGATGCGTGACCGGGTTTATGCTACCTACTCTATTGTAAAAGATTTAATAAAGTGCTATGCAGGCCAGGTGGGTAAAGAAATTCCGGACCGCTTCATCTCAGGCTCGTCTCTTCTGGCTGTTATACGGTTATATAGCGGGGGTAACAAACATCCATAGACTTCATTTTGGGGAACGAGAAACAATCCACAGCTGCTACAGCCACGATGTGCCTAGGTTAGGTATCTGGTTTTTTCCATGAACACATACAGCCAACGCGTTCCTTTCAATTATAGGAAAGTGTCAACTGGAAACTGGCCCCCTGAAGCGAAGCCTTCCCCTGCTAGTAATTGATCGCCTGAAGACGTTGAGATGAATGCCCATAACTATGCCTACTTCGTTATAGGAGGACATGATACCTAATATGCTGCCATACTCGGAACGTACAACGGTGAATTGCTAAAATGAGAATGGGTGTGCTGCTGTAATATGAATGAATCAATGCGGAGATGCAGTGAAGTCTCCACGCTAAGAGAGCTGAATGTACATTTCCTGCCACTTGTCTGGGGTTTTGGGGGCACCTGGGCAGTTACGCGCCTGGAAGGTCGGTAATAGGTTGACTCAACAGGGTGACGAGCCGACCCCTAGAGGGTGTGTTTAGGTGTGTTTAGGTGACCTGGAACGCCTCCAGAGCAGTACAGCTACGCGTATACAGAAATGAACTGCAGGTACATACAGCAGTACTTGCTCCGACCTACCGTCTTAGGTACACATTGCAGAGATGGGGCCTTGCTCCCGCTGGTATTGCCCCATCCTTGATACCCACATCGTCTTCACATCTTCCCTGCCATTGGTACTTCGCGCTCCTTCTGTGTCTCCAGAATCATTTGCTCATTTCGTCTTTCTGTCGATGCACTCAACCTTCCATTCCCTTTCCTTCCATCCCAAGTGTTCTTCTGATTCTGAATACCATCACTCTCTCCTTCTCGTCCCCTCTAACCCAGTCCACGCATTCGTTCTTCCCTCACTTTGTTCTTCGATTCTCCGTCATAATAGTACATACTCTTCTTTCCTACTTCAGGTCTAAGACAATTTTTTTTTCTTCCTTGCCGTGGATCTTCTGTCCCCCTTTGCAGGTGTGTGCGTCCCCTTTTTTTGAACCAAGACCCCCGTCCAATCCGTCCCCTTTCCATCCATATCCGCCGGTCGTTCTTGTTCACGAACCGGGTTTCTTTTGGCGGTCCTTTCAGATTTCTTCCATCTCCTCTCCCCCCTGGGGCTGTGCATCAATTCCAACACTAAAGCAAACCAGATTCAAGATCTTGCCCGTTTCCTTCTGGCTCCTGGTTGACGTCGTGATCAGTGTTTTCCCCATGTTCTCTCACTAGAACAAACCGTGTCCCTCTCCGTGTCGCCGTGGCACTAGAGTCTCGATCGACACACCAATCGCCCGCTTTTTCGATATTAGTTGTCCCAAGCAGTCTCTCGGCGTTGTCTACGGTAAAAGTAGCCTTCTGGCCGGAGATATCTTGTTCCACGCGGGTCGCAGGCGTCCTCTTTCGCTCACCTCTTTCTCCCTTTGAATCGATCTCGAAATACAACGACGACTTTTGGTAGGGATTTCATAGACCCTTTCAGGTATATCTCCTCGAATATCCGTCCGAACACATCTAGAAGCATTGTTGGTGGTGCATGGGAGTTTTGTTTTGATTTTGTCATTGAACTGCTACCTCTCGTGAGATCAGCTGACGTGGGCCACTGTGCATGTTGCTAACCTGAAATCATTTTGGACTTTCGTAGGTTTGCTCAGAAGGTCGTAGTTACCGTAAATCTCGTTCGTGAGAACGATTAGAGATACGTGACCTTGGTGCCCAGAGGTCAACACGAATCGATTCCACAAAAGCCCCCGATCCCTAACATGGCTGCGCTGGTTCAAACATACTCTCAACAATCTGGAACTGTGACTTTGCTACAGACAGGACCTGGATCGGCCTCAGGAATCATGCCGAGCTCGTCACAAGGTCATTCTGGTCAGACCTTTGGCAATTCGCAAAGAAATGCCTATCATGGGTCGCAGGGGAGCGTGGGAGGCCAGGCCGGATATCGGAATGGCACTGTAGCCCCCATCCAGCCATATGCGTTTACATCGACACCTAGCCTCGCTAATAACGGGCAAATACCACAACACGGAGGATACCGAACATCTTCCGGAACTACTGTGCCGACTCTGACGCCTGTGGTAGATGCTAGGCTGCAATCTTCGTCTGTGACCACAGCTCGTCCACAGGCGAATGCCACCACTCAGCCTACGTTTGCCCAAGTTGCATCTGCCAAGGCGTCCCCGGAGCGATATCGACGGCCTGCACCCAGACAGACGGAGTCGTCGCCAACCTTGCCGCAAGCTCAGCAGGTACAAGGCTCGGGTTTCTCGTCTGGCCCAGGGATGGCTACGGCAGTTCACCTTTACAATCCGAGGGCCGTACCTCGAAGCCAAGCGAACGTTGTTAATAGACCACAGAGTGCGTACGGCGCTCTGACTGGTACAACCATGGATGATATGCATTTGTATCGCCACCCTACAGATGACGAGGCCAAAAAGTTTCGACGACGCAGTATTCACTCGATCAACTCGTCAGATTACTTCAACCCTTTGTCTTCGCAGGGCTTCAGGCAAGCACCGGAACCGTTCCAACCTGATGCACTTACTTTCTCGAAGAAACACAAGGGCACTGAGAAGGATCAGAAGCCGTCTCCGCGAATCGTCCCTCTCCCTCCACCAGCAAGTAGTTTACATGCCAGAAGCAACAGCTCTGATAGCGTCGTGTCCAGTCGCAGTAGCAATTCTAGGCCATCTTCGGTGAGTGTTTGGGTTGCCAAATGCAGATCTGTTGCCCAATCAGAGTGCCTTGATCATCCTACTAACCTGATGTGTCCAGTCAACCAACCGAAACTCCAACGCCTCTGCCCCCACAGGTAGCCCCGCCTCGAGTTCTATCTCTGGAGAGAAAGTACCAACTCACGATCAACCGAAACTCGTCAACATACCGCCCCGCAGTTCATCCACTGATGTCGGCAAGCGAGTGCTTAGTCCTTCACCATTGTCGAACCCGGTTACAATGGCTTCCGGGTCATCGTCTACGGAAGCAGCCGGCGCTGCCGCTGGTGCTCCATCGCCGACGAAGGCGCCAACATTGTCACAGGGGCCAAATGCCGATAGTCCAGCAGCCAAGCAACTCGCTGCAATCAACGAGTTGGGAGCCAAGTCGAAAAGCAAAACCTCGAGATTACGCAGAGCCTTTTCATTCGGAAGCGCTGCCGAGCTCAGGAAGGTCACAGGACAGGATATCGGCCCCGAGTCGGTTGCCGTAAAAGGTGGCGAATCGGCACGGCTTCAAAAGCCACCTCGTTCTGAGGATTGGTATGAGGAGGAGCAGGCACGAATTGCTCAGAAACAGGAGGAGGGAGGAATTGGCAGCAGTATTTACTCTGGCACAAAACTGTTCTCCGGCTCTACGGATAACCTGTCGATCTCATCAACTGCTTCGTCTGCATCGATCATGCTCCGTAAAATGGGACGTGGCGTGAAGAAGGGCGGTCGATCACTTGTTGGTCTTTTTAGGCCCAAATCCATTATTGGATCGCCAACTGAGGAGTTAGCGGCCCCGGAAGTTTCCCAGGCGGCCGTCTCCATGGTCACTGTCGAAGCCGAGCGTGACCGCGTGAACGTTAATGCCAACACAGAGCTCACTCAAACGCCCGGCACTGGTTTCCCCCATTTGGAGCGTAACTCAATCGATGCCGCAAAGAATGCAGAGGGTTCGAGTTCGGATCGTCCCGATGCCTCGAACGACAACTCGACGGCGAGAAAGAGCATTATTGGCGGAGAAAAGGAGCGGGCTGAGGTCCTTGCTACGATCCGGAAGGGCATTTTGAAAAGTAAGTATAAACCTTTAAACCTTATCAATGAAGCAACAACTGACAGTGTTGAAGCGACTCGTAGCAATTCTCCAACAGCTCGCGGGTCTGAAGGTAAAGGTCCAGTGTTCGACCTTCCCATGATCCCTACTGTATCAGACTCTCCGAACTCTAGTGCTCCTAGCACACCTAATGATGAAGTCCACGTTCATAAACGTAACGGATCTGTCGCAATCGGGAACGAAGACTATTTCATGTCTGCATTACGCTTACGCCAGGACACGAAGAGTGCACCGGCAACCCCCCAGGCGGGGCACAAGCGCAATGCTACATTCAGCCCACGCATTGTTTTCTACGACACCTGGCCGAGTGGAGAGTACGATCGCCGTGGTGAGATTGCTACTTGCAATCGCCTTACACCGATGCTTGCACAGCAGATCAAGGAGGAACTGAACAGCTTTAAGATGGTAGATCAACCCTTATTTTTTAGGCATATTGTCACTTGTATTCCGCCTTGCTAATCGTGTCGCACAGGAGATGGAAGTTCATGAGACGTCCAAGATATACACTCACTTTTTCTAACGACAACGCAACACTTTCCAACGCATTCTAGCGAGAGTCTCTCTTTCTCCTTGTGTTTTCTCAGTTGATTGAAAGGCCATAGAACCCACGTTCATGTTTTCAGCTTTCGTACAATCCGATGGCGTTACAAACGGCCAGCATAGTAAGGTGTCGGGGCGTTTTCGAATTTCAGTTATCTTTTGTCGTGTCCATGGGTGGGCGAACACCAGCCCTTGTTTAATTCCCGATATTCGGCGACGGAGAGTTTCACTCAGTCTTGACAACGGCCAAGCTCTTGTTTCACAGCTTGTTCCATAAAATCATTCTCGCTTTATCTTTGGCCGAGTATGCTCAGTCGGACAGAGACGGTCCTGCCGATGTATGATCATATTGGAAGCAATTGCATTGCATATTGGTGTCCAGTCTACAGCAGCCAAGTCACACCTGTGGTATTGAACGTGGAACATGAGGTGCACCGGTACATAGACGACGGGTTCAACCATTGGCGGCTTTTTCTTCAGAACTAAAAAATAAGACGAGGTCCAGATAAAAGACAGACATCTCTTTGTCTATCTAAATCAACCCGGCCCTCAGAGGGCCAAGATTTTGGAAGCTAGCATAGTGGTATGTACGGACGAGAGTATGACTATAAAGTCAAGACGGGGGCGCAGAGGAGAGGGTTGACAAGCAAGGCTTGATCAAGCATCGTTTACCAAAGGAAATTGACAGTTTGCTGAGGGGATGATGTCACTTGTACTATTAGCGAGGATTCTGGCAAAGTGGAAGCGGTTGAACCGATGAATATTAATACATAGTGTGACGGCATGATTGGGGATCTCCATCATTTGTGTATTTACGTACTGACATGTGTATATGGGAGATTGAAATCTTTCCATGTCTTGACTTGATATGTCAAGATGGAGATGCCTGTGTTGCTTTCACTGCGGTACTGGTAGTTGTGCATGCTCAAGCGGGTCCTACCTATTGTGGTTTGTAGTTTGGAGGCGAACGAACACGGCAAAGCGATGGATGCTGACAATGTAAAGACGCCGTCTCTTGAGGGGAAATACGAGGTGTAGTGGGGTACCGTGGCGGCGCAGCAGAGGTGAAAACTAGGGTGCCCGGTAGACGCTAGCTAATGCGCTAATAGCCCCATTATACTAACTTCTTATGATGAAACGTACAGCAATGCCAGCCAATCGAGACTTAAAAGTCAGGGGTTGAGACAGGTAGGCATTAGAGAAGCGGACAGGGATGGACGGTTTGTATGCGAGGCTGAGAAGGGTAATTAACTCTTTTTAAATTTTGGACTTTTTCCCTTTTCAGACAGACATTGCGAATAGTCACATACTCATAGTATTCGAGTACATACGTTTGTTCATGTACGGGACTATCTGTGTAGGAAGGGGACAAGGATAGCTTCAAATAATTCCACACTGGCTCTTCACCGTGTTTCATCGATAGCGGCTGCCCGCAATTGGGGCTTCCTGGCTCGTCGGTACGTCAACACAATGGCTTCGACAAAGCCAGCCAAACTTCATGGCCGGGCATTCTACGAGAGCTTGGGCAGCCCCAAGTTTGTCGTTGCGCCCATGGTAGATCAGTCCGAGTTTGTACGTCTGCTTACCCGCCGCACGCCTGCTTATACCTTTTCTCCGCTGCTGACAATCATGGAAGGCATGGCGAATGTTGACGCGATCTTTCCTCGCCCCCGAAGAGAATGCGAAGCTGCTCGCCTACACGCCTATGTTCCACGCCCGCTTATTCGAGGAGACAGCAAAATATAGAGATGCCCATTTTCAAGCGACCAAAGAGCCAATAGAACCTATAGAACCCAACGTAACCGATCCAGCTGCGAGGAGTTTATACCTCGATGGAAATCCCAAATTCGACCGTCCACTCCTTGTTCAGTTTTGCGCCAACGACCCCGAACACCTACTTCGTGCTGCGCAATTAGCCGCACCCTATTGCGACGCCGTCGACTTGAACCTGGGCTGCCCTCAAGGAATAGCACGCAAAGGACACTATGGCGCATTCCTGCAGGAAGACCAGGAGCTCATCTTTAAGCTCATCAATACCCTTCATAAGAACCTACCCATACCAGTCACTGCAAAGATCCGCATTCTAGACTCCAAGGAAGAGACATTGGCTTATGCGAAAAATGTCCTGGGGGCCGGCGCCAGCATTCTGACCGTCCACGGCCGGAGGAGAGAGCAAAAGGGCCACCTAACAGGTGTTGCCGATTGGGGTTACATTCGATACTTGAGGGAGAACTTACCTAAGGATACCGTCATTTTCGCCAACGGAAATATTCTACAGCACGGAGATATAGAAAGATGTCTGGAAGCCACGGGTGCTGATGCCGTCATGAGCGCAGAGGGTAACTTGAGCGACCCAGCCATCTTTGCCAAGCCACCCCCAGTCGGTCAGGAAAGCCGTGAATACTGGCAAGGTAGGGACGGCAAGGGTGGATACAGGCTAGACGCTATATTTAGGCGGTATATGGACATTTTGCACAAGTACGTGCTGGAGCAAGAGCCCCCTCAAAGAAGGCCTCTCTTCGTTGTGGGAGATGATGAGACTTGGCTTCATGATACGGGATCTCGGGATGGCGACCACGAAGAAGGACCGGTGCGGAAGAAGGTGAAGCACGACGGCGGCGCAAAGCGCTCGACATCGCCGAACATCAGCGCTATCCGTCCTCACCTCTTTCATCTCCTCCGTCATTTTATATCTAAGCATACCGATATCCGAGATATACTAGCGAAAACGAATCCGAGCGACGTGGCTGGCATCGAAAAGGTCCTGGATTTAGTCGAAAGGCGCATAGCCCGGGGCTTGATAGACTATGAAAGAACGGACGGCAAAAGCATGGAAGAAGGGGAGTCTGTCTCAAAACTTAAGAAGGGACAGACCGCGGAAATAGCAAATGGGGATGAAGTCAAAATCGAAAGCAAAACAGAACCCGAAGGGGACGCCAAAGAGGGCGAGGTAGACCCCGAGTTCGATCCCGAAAGTTCCGTGGCGACCGTGAAGGCATGTAAACGGCCTTGGTGGATCGCTCAACCCATAATCAGACCTCTGCCAAAGGAGGCTTTAGCAAAAGGCAGCATAAAGATGTCGAAGAAAGAAAAAAAGAAGCAGGAGCAAGCACAAGCGCAAACACAAGTGCAAGCTGCGGCTGTACCACCCACGACTGCTACATCAACTACTACCACCACAGAGGTAGAAACCAAAGAGAAAGGGGCTAATGGGCAGACCGAGCAGTTAGAGAACCAACTGCCAAAGTCTGATAAGAAGAACGGCGTCCAGGAACCGCCTTTGAACCCAACAGCGCCTGGACTAACTACTGACCAGCTTGTTTGCGGGTAGATTTAGATAAATACCATACATGCGATCGATCTATGTATAGCGCAAGTCTCTTAAGAGTAATTGGGTCGTCAATTAGCGATGAGAGATCAAGGTGTGAGTGATACCTATATAACGTCTCGGGCTATAGATAGTCAATCGATGCCACTATACCGCAACTTTTATACACCAGCAATGGACCACATATATTGAACGACGGTGAATGTCGACTTACTGTTAAGATTACCTTCTCTTCCTCCTTCTCGTCCCTCTTCACTTTTCACCTCCCTCGACCCTCATCCTTGTCCCTAACCCCCCTATCTTCCTTTCGCGTCTTCTCTCTTCATCTCGACTTGTCTCGTCCGGTCCGATCCATTGTATGATATAGCTACGTATGATATAGTAACTATTGCAACGAATACCTACCGAAAGATTGGAGGGGCTTTACACCTTTAGATAGGGGAAGATTCTGAGGTTTGATGCAGGACTAACTGCGTACATTCTCCAAGTCCCGTTAGATGGATGCGTCTGTGCGCGCGTATGGGGTATGTATATCTAATAACTAACCTAATTTATCTAGTTATCCATTTTCTTATTATTTGCTTCATTCCTTATACAATCCACAATGCATAATCCACCTCTATATATATATATATATCCCATGAGCTCACACCGCTTCATAACTTTACCTCTGGACACCTAACATCTGTATGTATTGGGTACATATCTTAATCATCCTACCAACCTACCTGCTATGCATCTCAAAATCCCTATTCCCGTTCCCAGTCCCATTCCCTCTCTCACTCCTATTTCCATTATCATATCTAAAAGCCGTACCGTATCCGATACCCCTAATATGCCGTAAGAAGGCGAGGGAAAAGCAAAAAGAAAAGCGGTGTTACACAGCAACCCCCAGCCGCACCCAGATACCTACCTGATCCGAAAAGAAAAGCACCTTGGTAGGTAGGTAGGTGGTTGATAAGCTGCGTGGTTGGTCGTGCCGTTCGTTGTATGGTAGGTAATCTGCTTGTCTCAGCCAGCCACTCGCTCGTGCTTTACATTTATGTGCATGTGCATCTATCTGCTTTACTGCCTACCTAGGTTAGGCTTCTTTCTCGTGTTCTGTGGGCGGTTTTGGCGGGGTAGAGTAATTCAAGGAGTACCTAGGGCAGTGAGTGGAAAGAGGAAGAAGAGGGGGAAAACATGGCATAGGCAGGTAGCTAGGGAATAGAATATATGCGTAAGGTTGGAAAGAATGTACGATCGTTGGTGTTAGTTAAGAATTAAGTTTGTTGAGGTTAGATGGCAGTTACATGCCTATAGAGGTTTGTATTTTCACATTCTAGGTAGACAGTCAATCAGTCAAGAAAATAGGTGTTGAGAAATGACAAGGATGAGCATCTTCTAGGTTAGGATTTGGTGACTGGACTGAGCATAAGACTAACAAAACTGAATAGCTACTTTCCTGGGTACCTATAGATGCTCATCCCCATCTTCCGTAGCATAATCTAATAGATATCCTATTATACAAGAACTCACTTATAGGCTACAGCGAAAGCCGCGCCCTCCATCGTATTTTTCTATCTAGCCAATATGCCCTTTACTGTTCTTCCTCGTACCCATCTTAAGACTTTATCCCAGTTTAACACCCCTTCAGTTTACCGCCCTAGACTACTGAGCGCATTTACTCCGTCTTCTTGCCCTCCTTGGGCTCATCGCCACCCTCAAGCACGACCTCGTCCCGCTCCCAAGCCAGCGCGATTGTCGCGCCAGCGGGGCCGGTAGCAAGGAGCCAGAAGGCCGTCTTGCGGAGCAGGCCGACGAGGCTGGGGTTCTTGACGGTCGACTGGCGGAGGTACATGGCCCAGAGGAGCAGGGCGGCGGTGCCGACGTAGAAGTCGTAGTGCAGGAAGTGCATTGCCAAGGGGGCGAGATCACCTGAGCCGTACGTGGCCGCGTCGACGGTGGGCGGGTCGGACCAGTGGCGCGGGATAAAAGTCTTGAGAGACAAACTGTCGAAGATGGGCGCATAGGCGGGGAATGCGTGGCGTAGGAACTCGCGACCGGCCTCGGGCATCACGCATAAGAGGACAAGGGGAACGTGCGTCACGGCGCAGAGCGTCAGGGCGAATTCGTACACGCCGCGCACGGCCACCATGTACGCGCGGCCGGGCGTCGTGGGCTTGCCCTCCTCGTCCGTGGGACCGAGGCTGCCGAGCAGGTAGTAGCACGCGTAGTGCAGGAAGCCGAGGGCTAGGACGTTGACGACGGGGAAGGGCTGCCACGCGGCGATCCACTTGTAGTGCGTGGCGGCGGTCTGGTTGAACAGGTTCGGCATGCTCATGAAGATGGCTGGGACGACGAAGGAGATGGTGACGGACATGGGGATCAGGGCCATGTCCCAGAGGTAGACGAACAGGGAGCGCCTAGCCTTATCCCCGTTGCCGTTGCCGATCTTGGCCACGGGCGAGGTGAGCAGGTGCATCGCCACATACAACGGGATGGTGAAGGTCCAGGTCAGGTTCTGGAAGATCAGACCGACGGTGCCGATCCAGGAGACCAGGCGCCCGCGGTTGCCGATGCGCTTGGCCTCGAGCAGGAGGAGAGTCCAGGCGGAGGCGAACTGGGCCATGCCCCACGTGTAGCCCAGCGTCACCTCCCAGTCGTTGTGGGCGTCAATAACGGCGGCGAAGAAGCCGATCATGTTGCAGAGAATCTGGTCCACGGGTCCTACGCCAGTGTAGGACCTCAGGAACGGAACTGGCGCGCCCTTGAGCGCCGGCACGGCTCCCTTACCGAGCTCCTCGAGCGCGGCGCCCAAGCCGTTGTGCATCAGCGTGATGATGGTGGCATTGAGGCCGAAGAGCGAGGCGGCGATGAACACCGGCACCAGGACGTACCTCATGTCAAACGCCTGGGATCTTTGTGTTAGTTACGCGCTTCTAATGATGGCCTAGTCGCTCCGGTCTCCGAGGAGACGGTAACAGTCGATGGAGACATTAGCGCTTACCATGATGAACGTCTAGCAATTGATGAACTAAATTAACACACTTCTTATCAAACCTCGACACTTCCGAGCTACAAGGAGAGAAACTCGGAGTCGAAAGGTGTTTAGACAAGAGGTGAAGGTGATTTTAAGATAGAAAAGGGAAAATTTCCCGAAGCTCGTATGGGCAGTACAGCAGTAGGCACAACCATAAGCTGAACCAAGCCATCGGTCGGGCCCTGTACGGTCCCCGAGGTTCATGTAAGTGGGTGGGGACGGGTTAAGTCAACCGTAGAAAAGCTTGGCGTCTGACAGGGAAGGAATTTGATAAGCAAATCCGAATCCCTACAGCAGGGGATACCGAGGTCACAGCGGTCTTGGTTCTTAGGACAACTCTGGTTTTGCTATTGGTCGAGAACGCGACACCGATGCTCCAGCACTCCGGGCATACATTACTTTTATCCTTAGATCTAATCTGATAAATATAAGGTGTAGTCGTACGGCAAAAACAGATATATACAGAGCTTTATACACTTATATAACTAAGAGTGTTCGAACTTGTAGAGCGGCGTCCACCTTCTTCATCGAATACTGATTAGAAGACCTTCTCGATGTGTCGTTTCTCCAACAAGCACTTAACTTCCTCGTCGGGACGAGAAATCCAGGCGCGATACCACAAATCGCCCGGGATCGTGGCGTCGGGGATGAACTTCCTCAAGACAGGGACCATCTCATTGTGATATTCGGTGGGGACTCGGGAGGCGATGCACATGGTGACCGTGTGCACGTACCGGACGCGGTTATAGATGTCCAGCAACTCCCCGACTTGATCTGCAGTCGTTTCCGGCGCGAACAGGGCCCCTAGGGTACCAGCGTCCTCGGTGGCTTGCGCACCGCCTTGGCCAAGATCTGAATATACATAGAGTATCGGATCAGTTCAGCTCCAACTCCACGGAACTGGGAAGCAGGTGTTTGATGAAGAAGAAAAAAAGAAAAGGGAAAGGGATCTAAAGTAAACTTACGCGGAAGCATAGGGTGCGCAGCATCCCCAATGAGCGCAAGCCTCCCCTTGACAAAAGTCGGAGGCGGATCGCGCGTCGCAAGACTGAAGAGCTTGAGGTCTTCCGCCATGCCGCAGAACTGGCGGACCGCCTCATGATAGCCGCCCAGGTATCCCAGGAGATCTTCCACGCTTCCCGGGTTCAACCACAAGGAGTCGCGCGCCGCGTTCAGCTCGTCGGCGACCTCTTGCTCGTCGGTCTCGATCAGGACGCCGCAGTTGAGGAGCCGGCCGCCCCGGCAGGGGTAGATGACTATCCGCGCTTTGCTTTTGCCGTCGTTTACGACCAGCTGCGTCGTCATGTTGAGGCTGATCTTGTGTATGAAGTCCCTGACTAAGGGATTGGATTCTGCCTTTTCGGTTGGCACGAGGAAGCGGAAGACGATCTGCCCTGTGCTTATTTTGGTCCTGCCCGTGCTGAGAATGGCTTGGACGGTTTGGGACTTTTTTGTTTATTGGTAGTGTTAATCGGGGTTGGTTTTCTGTTTAAGGTGGCTTTTGCCCCCTGGGAAAATGGGCTTTACTTACGTGTAGGCCATCTGCTCCTATTACCAGATCTCCCTGGACAGTTCGTCCGTCCATGAAGTGGACTTCGCCAGTCTCGGCATCCTGTCCCATAGTGAGTCAAAGCCCCTTTGTCAATGAACCGTTTCAACCCCATATCCAAACCCTCCCCGGTCCCGGGCTTGAAGGGTTATTACTTACAACCGAGTCGACCTTGGAACGAAGGAAAATCTTAACAGTTCGGCCCTGATGCCCTTTCTCCGCGAGGAATCTCAAGTGGTTATGAAGATCGACACGATGGGTCATCATATACGGGTATTTGATATGATTTTCCTTGAGGACTTTCTTTATGTCCTATTAGGTGTTATACTCTCTCGTCAGTATATCCATCTATACATCAAACCCAACAATATCATCATAGACCCGTTATTCCCCTCCGTTTGCCCCCCTCGCGAGGAGAATGGGATTGGCCATCTTGTCTTACCACAATATTCTCAATCAGATTGAGATTGCTCCCATCAACGCGGTTTATACTATGGCAGTCAACGGGGTCAAGAGCCTTGAAGTCGCAGCCCCAGTCCTCTAGGAAGTGACTTGCGTTGGTAGCGATGTGGATGGCTGCGCCGACTTCGTTTAGGAACGATGAGCGTTCGTAGACCTGTTACTCCAACAATCAGCATTGATGTCCCTCTCCCGCCAACTTTTGATTCTTGTTGTGTCACTAGCGCCCAGCCAGCCAATGACCCTTTGTAAGGTAAGAACAAAATTGAAGGGAAAATAAACTGTAGCAAAGCAGGCATACCTCAACGTCGTGTCCAGCTCTGTTCAGAGCAATGGCCGCACTGAGACCCCCGATACCAGCACCAACAACGATGACCTTCATCTTTATACGGAAGGTAGTTATCTTGGTTTTCAAAATAGAACAGTGTCTCTGAAAGTATTGAGTTATTACTTGTGATATACACGACCAGAGCAACGAGAATTTCTTTCTTTACAGACCGGCCGGTGGTCGCTTTTTATCTGCCAAATAAATGAATGCAAATATATCGTACTATACCATACCTACTCCTCACGCCTTCCTTCGAACTCCATCCACGCAGGTCCTGTGCCGTCCGCGGACACTCGCGAAGAGTTTATTCCGACCCTCACGGATGTTCGCCTTTACGCGCATCACCGAACATCCTGCCCTTTTGCCAAGCGAGGATCCGTTATTCCTCCCGTGCCAAGGGCTATACTCGATCAGTCTCTCTTCTGATCATCGTGAGTCAGAATACCATGACAGACATATGCATGCAAAATTAAGGGAGTGTCAGGCCTCGCAGGGCTAGCTATAAGGTATATACGCCTATCTACATGTGTGCAAGTAGCTGTGATTTCCTTTACGGGAATCAGTTACCCGGTCTGGAAGCTCAATGCCGTCCATGCCACATGGAGAGGAAAACAAGCTAAAGAGTACCATTGCAACACTCCCAATGCCCAGATCTCTCTCCCCAGTGATTTTTATCCAACACTTATAGGGGTAATTGATCGATAAGTTAATGTCTTGGTGCTTGGCTTTATCTAAAACGGCTTGCTCAAGAACCGACTCCGACAATCCACACTGGTGTGGATAATTGCGTCGGCCGAATCTGACATAATAACCTCCCCCCCCCCCTCTTCCCCTTGCCCTATCTATAAAGCAAGCCAAGAACACATTAGCGGTTGCAACGCCTCTCTTCTCAAACCGGTCATATAGGTACTTTTACCATAAGGCTACCACCTAGTACCAGGTTACAAGCCTGCACTCCTACGGGGAAAGAGAGTGGATTTTAGAGTGGGGGCTCCCAACGGCCCCTGCCGCCGGGACGGCCGGACCAGCGTTAAGAGAGCGTAACCTAGTTTGGGGCATGGGTAAGATCTATTGAAATAAAGGGTATATAAGACTTAATTAACTACTGAACTAACTGGATGTAAGGTAGGAAGACCCTTATGTTATATATACGAGATGCTATAATGCCTTGGTGCTGTACATGCTATGTCACCTTGACCTTATACTTTAACAAAATCTTGGTGATACGCGCAAAGACAACGGGACATGAAGGGCTGTTGCGTTTGCCATTGGTGATTGCGGGTCGGCCGAGGACGAGGATGTTTTCAGCGAGAGTCGGGAAGTGGTTTCAATTCCCCGCGATCAGTAAGTGGGCGGGTATATACACAGGGTTTGCTGTTGCCGCGTGAGTCAGAGTGAGAACGCCCCGTATTTGTTGAAGGTGCACGTGCTTAGCAACATCGTCAATTATCAGGTCTATGTTCGGTGTATGTATTGTAGCATGTTATTCTGTTCAGTAATACTTTTGCTTCTCGCTCCTCGCTCCTATCTCTCTCATACCTATATAGACAAATACGACATTACTCCTGACGATTGAGAGCACTGAACAACCTCAGTCGTCCGTAATTCTGTCGAAAGAGTAGACGACATTGTAAGCTCCGTAGCAGTTTCCATTGGGATTCGGGACTCGTAGGCTGGTTATCGGGTCGTTTATGAGGGAAAGAGTAGAGCGTGTGCGTGTGGCACTTGGGAGTAAAACAGTGCTTTAGCTCACTTGGTGCTTTGATGGGCACGAGGCAAGCAAGACTCCGTCATCGCAAATAAAACCCCAAAGCCATTTTTCAATGAAACAGAACAGACGCCACGCGAGGATACTTAGCATCCATCAATCCCCAGTCCTTCTCCCTTCTCTCTCCCTGTTCCTTTCAAATACATCTCCCCCTAACCTCAAAACCCCCAACCTAACCCTCATTCCCCCGTTCCAGAACCAGCACCAGCACCGTCCAGCTCACCCCGTCTAGCAAGATACGCGGCGCCCGAATCCGCCCAGATCTCGTACCGGGTTAACTTACACGCGTCATCGAAACGAAGGACATAGACGAACGTCTCGTCCCAGCTCTGCTTCGTTTCGGTCCAAGTGAACTTCGCCTTTCCCCTAACCGCCACCTTTCCTCCCCCCCTCTCTCTACTCTCTTCCCCGGCATCAGCAACAAACTCGACAAACCGCATATCCTCATAACTCAGGTACTTCCCCAACAAGCCAAAATACTCGTTTGCGCCTTCTAAGCCGCGGAAATCGCGGCCTAGGAACGGCGCGAGTTGCGGGAGGCCGTGTTCGTGGATTAGGATATTTTCCTCTTTCCCCTGTGCTTCGTCTTTGGCTTCATTCTTGTTGCTCTGTCTAATATCGGATGTAGTAGAGAAAGTGAGAGAAGAGGAGGAGGAGGAGGAAGAGGAGGAGGAAAAATGCGATAATATCTCCTCGAGCGGCTTCTTCTGTGCGAAACAGTCGCAGAAAGATTTCGCTGCGCTCAGGAGGTCTACGCGGCTAGGGATTGATTCTGGCATTTGGCTTCTCCCTTTTTTAACCTTCTTATCGTCTTCGGCTATCTGAGAGCTGGGAGCAGTATTGCGAAAGGGGGAATAGAGAAAGAAATTAAGATATTTGAAGGGCAATTAAGTCGTTTTCGGTGTTTGTACACGAGGTCCGCCCTATCTGTCAAGCTAGGTACCCAGGGGGTAAGATTCCCACTCCTCTTCCTGAATGTTTATTATTCCCGTCCCTTAAAGTTTCAATGTTTAAATGCCCCATTCTATTCGAGACAAGTAAGTGGTAATGTAGGTAGGTAGATTATGTGTCCCAGTAGCAACACGAAAACTAAGCATTATGATGTAATGACGTCAGTCTACATAAACATCGCCTCAACTCAACAATATCAAGCAAAACAGCTACAAACAAACCACTTACCCACTCCATCACTAACATGGAATGAAAGCTACGGGTATTTAACTAATCTATAAGTGAATATGTCAAAATCGTGAGACAGGCCCTTGCAAGGACTGAGACTATTATCCACGTGTAATAACCCCGAGAGATACGCGATAGTGGACCTCCTCGAAGCTCAAATACATCTGGATGGAGAGCGCCCCTCAAAGAGTTCGTTCGGGGATATAGAAGTCAATGACCCTAATCTCGACCTCCCGCTCCGAAAGTCGGCATCCATCATAGAGAGAAAGAGTGGCGGTCTCGAAGATGGCACGGATAACGACCGTTGTATGAAAGTTCCCAGACAGCATAGTGGCACTGACTCTTGTCAACAGCGGAGCAAATCCATCCACAGTGAGAAAAGCTGTATCGGCGCTGGTACATGGCGGCCACGAAGGCAAGGGCCTTAACCGGCCTTTCATGTCTTGGTGAAGAAGCGTATCATATCGCCTCTGAGATATCTTCTGGAGTGTGCCTGAGGGCAAATCTTGTGCGGCTGCTGGGGGGAGTAAAAATTATCAGGAAGTAAGTAAGCTAAGACCCAAAAATAGGAGGACTGCTTGCAATAAATGTGAACGCATTATATATATCTATGCTAAACCGTTACCTACCGATTGCAGCTTTACTTCCTGTGTCGGTAGGCTCTTCCTGCAACGATGATTGCTGTCAAATCGCCTTTAGTCCGACACTGAAGTTTACTGCAGCATTAAAACCCATGGCAACGCGAGAAGCTGCATCACAGAGGTTCAAGGGCCTAAGGTGCTTTGTGGGTGCCCAACGGAGTAAGTACTTGTTAGATATTAAAAACTGTTCTCCGGATAGCATATATATGTTCTCGTCGAAATACAGCACAGGAAACTTCCGGTTATTTACCTTTAGACCGCCATGTTCGTATCTACTCTCCTATTTAAATATGCTACTTTATTCTTTGTCAGATCGATAACAAACTAAAATGTACTTCACAAGGCTTGTTGGAATAGAGAGCCGTGACTACCTATACTCTCAAACCTTCCAGTAGGAAGCACGTCAGCTGCGCACTAGGATTTCGAGGGTTTCCAATGTGCATAGTACACCTTTCCTACGATTGAGGCAGCAGCGCAATCAGATCCGGCCTCGGCCATTCCCAGCTCCTTTCTAGTGTCGCTGCGGTTGTCGATATCGCCCTCGAAGACATCATTGGCGTCAGCCACCCCTACATGATCTGCATTGTTTCTCGTAGAAACAGAGTCTCCAAGACCTTCGAAAGCTTTTTCTATTTGTCTGCGATGCGGAAGCCCTCGCTGTAGCTTTGCGGTACCTCAGTTGCTTCGCTGGTCTGAGCTGCTGCAATAGTGTGAGCTGGTGGACCTCGGGTTTCCGCGACGGCGCAGACGCGGCTGCTGCGGTGAGTCGCAGCTCTCGCCTGCCTCTTGGGTTTCGGTTGGGTCTGACCGTGTGCTTCTCTCACCCCTAGGAGCGGAGCCTAGCAACTAGCTTTCTACAACGATCGTGTCTTGTACTTGAGCGTTGAGTACGGTCGGGCCAGAGCGCTCACTGGTTCAAGTCCTTTTTCAACCTTAGTAGATAGACGGCAGGTCGGCCAAAACAAATATGCCCATTTCGGATAATTCCAAACCGCCCCATAAACGTCATGAGCAATGCTTGTTTATTTCTACGCGTACGTACAACTTGACAATTCTGTAGTGTCACATGACATAGCCCCACATTGGCCATACCATCTCACACAAGGAGGGCCACTTGCAACTAGACTCAGACTTAGCTATCTTCATCATCATTCATCATAGTCACAATACAGTTGCACCCTCGGATAGGTCTCGACCCTCATCCCATTAGGATTCAATTCTGCATAGAATTCAATCTCCAAGTGCCTTCGTGACCGTGAGCCATCCTAAGATACTACAAATTCTATCAGAATCTACTTAGTCCAGCAATCATGTATACTATTAAGACCGTATAAGCATATAGTAAACGCTCCAATAAACAAATATTTAAGCATAACTATATAACCAAGATATTATTTTAAGTTCTGTCTAACACTATTCTTATATGCGGTGCCTGCGAAGACGTGTCCACCCAACACTACATCCCCCCTTCGTTTTCCGACCTTGAAGTTGTCTGGGATCTCCCTGTCCTTCCGATCGTCTGTGAGACTAATGTATTTCTGTATTTCTGCGTCAGCATTTTGCCTTCTCGTGTCGAGTCTTATAGGCGGCACAAAATCTCTCATTCATTCATTCATGCTTTCTTTCTTTCTTTCTTTCTTTGATGAAGAGCCCATTGATAGCGCGGTAATCGACAAAGTAGTAAACAATATATATATCCCTCATCTCATTAGGATTGACTACTTAGAAACAGAGAACACGAAATCCATCGAGAAGTCTCATCAATCCCTACAGCTCCGACAGCGGACGAGTCCACAACCCGGCTCTCACTCGGTCTTGCAAAGCCGCTCCGACAAAAGGGTCGTGATAGATAGCTCCAGCTTCCTTGTCCCGATAGGTAGGTAGTCGTGGTCGTTCCGTCGCGGCCATCTGAACTGTCTGAAGGGAGGGGCCCCGGTTTTCCGGTGAAATAATTTCAGGGGATGGTAGACTGGAATATCTGTCTAGCCTCCTGGATATAAAGTCGCCTGGAGCCTATGCGTTAACGTAGGTAGGTACTCACGTCGCATGACCGGGCTTTCATAAAAACGAAGGGGAAAAAAGAAGCGAAGATGATGCAATGGTAACCAAGGATAATTATTGTAGCGCCTAAAACTATCCGAGGCATTAAGGGTTTCGCTACCTACTTCTCAAGTGAAGTCTCCGTGATGAAGAACAAGTCTTCTTATTTTCGACACATGCGTGTCTTGGATTAGGATAAGGGCCTGTTGCTCAGTGTCACCGTATAGCCGGCTCTTGGGCTTTACATCAAGCCATTTGATTAGCAGAATAAGGGTAGGGAGTTCAGCACAATGAGTGATAACGAGAACGCAAGGACAGATAGCTTTAAATTCATTGTATTATACCCTCCTATCTTTCTTACATGGAAAGATATACATGCCGACAACGAGAAAGACCTGAAGACTAGGAGAAGGAGTTACCGCTGTATGTTCTAGGCTGGCTTCTCCTGTAGCAAGCTACAAGTTTCCCCCATTTTCACTCCCAAAGACACCATAGCTATTATGTCTTCTTGAGCTAGTGTCTCCATCTCTTCGGCACCGACTAGTCCCTGCCTAAAGGCATTCTGTATCCAGCGCCCCCTGGTATGCTCTTCAACTTGGATTCCGGCATTCAAGAAACCATATATGGCTCGGCACAACAATTGGCAAAAGCCCTCAATATTTAACTCCGAATAAATCAGCGCAGCAAACACAGCATATTGGTTCCCTCTCTCTAGTTCGCCACCTCTTCCTCCCATCCGTTAAGACCTCCCTGGATAGCGAGGCCCAGTCCCGACCCAATCCCACCAAAGCTCGACTGGTAATGATGCCCTCTGCGCTCGCCCTCACCACCGATGGGGCCATGAGCGTTGACAGGGCTACTAGCGCCATTCTCGAGAGGGGCAAAAACGGGAAGGCTGAGCGCACGGTTGTGCTGACCACGAGGACCTGGAGCGAGGAGCCCACCAATTGTTGTTGGCCCAGTGATAGCGCTTTGCGGAGCGCCGTAGTTGGAGATACTGGCAGACTGGCCGTGTCCAAGGACGTTGCTCTGCTGGGGTATCTCTAGCTTGAGCTCATTGGGGGATGATGAAGCCGTGCCAAACAATGCAGCTTGCTGTGAGACAAGCATCGCCTGCTGATGGTGCTGCTGCTGCTGAGCCTGCTGCGAGACTTGTTGTAAGTACATGGTAAGAGGGTTATTCGCACCACCGAACATATTTGACCCGCCATTAGTAGCAGGTATAGGCGAGGTTGGGTTGGTCGGTGAGTTTCCGTTTCCACTGCCGCCAGGTGGAGGTGACGGCACACCATCGCCACGAGGTGACTGGGATTGTTGTTGTAGCTGTCGAGGTTGGTTTCCGCAACGATCCTTACCAAAGTTTACCTTAAACTTCTTGTACTCTTCTTTGCTTCGAACCGCTTCAATGGCCTTAATGGCATTGGCAATGTTGGTGAAGTTGACAAAAGCACAGCTCTTCTCGCGCAGGGCATTGACCAGTTCGATCTCGCCATATTCCGAAAAGTCCTGTCGCAATCTCTCTTCCGTCCATGTTTCGTCGAGATTGCCGATATACACATTGCGCGAGGCACCGCCACTAACGGCCAGCGCAATTGCTGGAGGAAGAGCGCCTGAATGCTTTCCCCATCCGATCTTCAGACGACGGTTATGAATCATCAAGCCCTGGAGGTTGCTTAGAGCGTAGAAAGAGGCCGCTGCCGTCGGGTCGATAAACGTCACAAAGCAGATGTGCTTGTCCGGGATGTAACGGATGTGGTGAAGTAGGCCTCCTCGCACAACATTGCAGATCTCTTCCACTGTTGTCTCTGGGTGAATATTGCCTAGATAGATCGTTCGGTTTCCGAGGTTATTAATGCCGCCGGCAGTGGTTGCGACTGCCGCTGCAGCAACGGATTGTTGGGCAAGAACATTCGAAATCACGTCACGATCCTGCCCCGTCAGCATATGAGCGTAACCCGGGGCAATGCCGAGATATTGGGCAGCATTTTGCTGCTGCGTCTTCGAAACATAGGCACAGCGGTCCTTGCCATAGTACACACGCCGAGGAGCTTGCCATTTGGTCTCCTGAGGAAGCTGCTGCACGGCTTTCATAGCATTGGCAACAGACAGGAAATGAACGAATGCAATGTTCTTTTCACGGACAATCTTAATTGTGTCAACTGCACCGAACTTGCCAAGATCCTCGCGCAATTCTTCTTCTGTAATGTCTTCAGGCAAATTTCCCAAGTAGACGTTTCGCGAAGCGCCGGATTGCTGTACTGCAAGCGCAACTGATGTAGGAACTTGTGAAGGTTTCCCCCAGCCGATCTTGATATCTTGTCCTTTAACGCAGAGCTTTTTCAAGATGGCATCAGAATGGAAGTGAGTCGCGGCATTGGCATCAAGAAATGATATGAAAGCACAGTTCTTGTCAGGCAGGAGCCGCACAGACTCGATCTGGCCGCTACGAACATGGCCCAGGATCTCTTCCGCGCTCGTGTCCGGAGGGATGTTTCCCAGGTACACCGTGCGACTAGTACCTGTAACAACATTGTTCGCCATACCTACAGGTGACTGAGGTTGCATTTGCAGCTGATTGCCCATGTTGTTGTACGCCCCAGTAGGAGATTGAGGTTGGTAGAACGGAGGAGCACCGTACGCCGAGGGAGAAACCATTGCTTGGTATTGCTGAGGCGACATGTTCTGCTGAATCGGGCTGGTCAAATTGTTCTGTTGCTGCTGCTGTTGTTGCTGCTGCTGTGTACCATTCGTTTGTTGAAGGTGCTGAAACCCCGGCATGTTTTGGAACCCAGGGCTGGCAAAGGCAGTCGGGGATCCAGGCTGGAAAGGGCTTCCGAGGAGAAGCTGCGAAGGCAAGAGAGGCGTAAACTGCATGTCGAAGCCGGTCCCTGGCGTTGCCATTTCAGTCGCCATGTTATGCGCAGGCTGGTTTATCTGCTGGGTATTGATAGTAGGGATATTGGCACGGCGTTGCGCTCTGTCGGCAAATCCAGATGCGTTGGACGTGAAAGCGCCATGGGAGAAGCCAGTATCGCTGTTAGAGGGTTTCGAAGCATGGCCAAACCGGCTGGTCGTGTTATTAGCGGAGGGACCGGTGGGAATGCCAGAGGCTGAGAGGTCCTGCATCCCGAGGAGGTGAGGAGGGACAAGACTGTCCCTCGAGACTGGTGAAAGAACCGCCGTTTTGAAAGATTAAACGTGCCCTGTGAAAGGCACGGACGCAAGAAAGAAGATGCTGAATCTGGAATGTCGGCGCTATATGGAGCACCAACGTCTGATATTACAAAAGCTGCTTGTCAGAAAGGGGTAAACTCGGAAAAACTCGAGTTTTCCTCAAGAAGCAAACAACACTTGGCAAGTGATCTTGAGCTAGGCAACGAGATGCTACCAATAACGAGTACCGTTTAATGCACTATATGCTTTGTCTTTGGCGTTGGATATAGTGCTTTAAATCGAGTTATTGTCGAGCTTGGTCGTCATCCGAGAGGTTCAAAGTGGCGTGCAGTAACGATGCTGAAGCTTTCCAATACTACCTGAGCTGGCCAAGATAGCGCAAATCAAACTGGAAGGCAGATAGAAAGCCAATGCTTTTTTTCTCATCCGATATGGTACAGACTCGAGGCTCGACCAAAAGTTGACCCTTTGACTGAAAGATGGTCGGTCCCGGTACGTGCTGAACAAAGGCTAGGCCAGTATAATACTCCAAAGAAAGCGAGCGCAATGGAGATACACCAGAAACGAGTGTCGAGAAGATAGATAGACAATCACAAAGCCTCCCTTTATTTCTTCTTGTTCTTCTTGTTCACTTTCGACTTTTCACTTTTGCCCTATAACCTCTTACGAATATAGACTTGAGGGAGTCGGTTCAGATCGAGTTTACGTGGTGAGGACGGAATTGTCGTGTCTTTGCGCATGGGCCGCAGGGAGGAAGATACTTGGTAGTATGTAGAATACGCCGATATATCGATATTAAGAAGCTATAGATAACGAGTGTGATCAGAAAGAAGAGGGAGAAAGATCCCAGAGAGATCTGGGAAGATGATAGTAAAAACAAGCAGACTGTAGAGAAATATTGAATAGGGTAAGATACAAGGAGGTAGAATAGGGATAAGGAGGGTTTGAGGAAGAAGTAAAGAAGAGTGTGTGTAGGTAGAATGGACAAACCAGGGGTAAAAAAACGAAAGGATAGAGTAGAGACCACTCTGCAGAGATCCAAGGATAGTGCCAGCAGTAATCCTCCACAACGGGTACGGAGAGTGGGCTATGAGGGAGTCGGGACTCTGAGGGAAGGAAGTCAGGAACCAAGGACAAGAATTGGGTACACTCATGGAGGAACAGAAAAATGCAGCGAGCAACGGCGCCAGGCACGAGCGCAAAGGAGAAAGTAGGGTAGAAAGAGAGCGAGGAAGCTACGACCCGCCATCCCTGAGCTCTGACTGGTTGGAAAGGGGGAAAGGGAATTGGACGGCGAGGTCTTATTGGATAGCCAGGGCCTGGTGCAGATTGCTAGATGGGGGGCGCTAGTATTTAATGAGAATGTTAGAGCCCGTCTCTGTGCCTGTGCAAATGCCCGCTAAACCTAATTGAAATCTGGATGGTCCGTTCGATGCCTGGCATGTTTGGACAGCAGCCTGAGAGTGAATTCTATGCAAACAGGGGAGGCTACATAAAAGCTGGGATCATAGATAGGTTATTACCTTATTCCGTTAGCAGGCATAGTTGACCCTCTCTGGCGTGTCCCCTCTACTGTAGTAATAACTACCTAAGCTACAGTAGGGTAAGTACAATAAAGCCATAATAATAACATTAATACAGATGTAGTAACCTTTTGAATGGCATGTTTTCTGCTTGTTCTCCTGACACTTCGTTAGTATTTGCAATTTCCACTGGCCTTTTCTATTTCCTTGCTTGCTGTTAAATACGAAGCGAACTATAGAAAAGTTACTGGGATATTCCCCCCTCCTTTCTGTCTTGTCAGCCTGTTACATGTGGACTAGTAAATAACTTTATTTCTTTTCTCAAAATTGTTTCAATTGAACTTGACGTTTAGATTTCCCTGGGTAGGTATGGCAATGGTTGATAAAGGGCTGGCTACCTAGGTAGTTAAGCTACTTGGCACCTCTATCATCTGTCATCGACCCTACATCGTCGACGAGGAGGTATGGAAATAGAATGCGTTGTCCAATACCTGCCTAGCTACCCACCCTCTCTACATGCAGACAGGCTCTTTTCCAAAAATGCGAGGAATTGCAGATGATCTACCAAGCGTGCCAGGTAACCAGCTTTAAGGTACCGTACAGACCATTGCCGCGCTTATGATTTATTATCTAAACTATTTTCAATATGATTAGACAACGTGTGACCAATTGTTTATGTAGAACGGGTCATTTGAACAGAGATCCAAACTGTCAAATCATCTACATACATACCTATGACTTGCAGGCGGCCGACTGTCAGTCTGTCACGTACATATACAGTACTTACTTATATGGGCACTTTGCAAAGCGTATCGATGCCATACGTACAGCAAGGTACTCTATATAATATACTGTAGGTACGGATTCTTGTACTGGGTACAAAGAATAGAAAGCGCTGTACAGAGTAGTCAATACAAGGCACATCAGAGTCTCAACCTATGAGGTACCTCTCTGTGATGATGATGTGACAATGACTTGTTCCTAATTCGGATCCCGTTCCGCCTTACGGAGATTTTTATTAATGACCCTCCCCCCCTTTCCCCTTCACCCCTTCACTCCCTTTCCCTTGAAATACCATGCCAGACAACCCCCTATATTCTTGGCCCGTTCTACTATCCACTGTGCTTGCTACATGGTGAGCCCATATATTATAATAACCGGCTCGAACCATTTGCATCAATATCACCAAGATGTTATAACATACTCACCCAATATCCAAGAAGAAAGGAGAGCTTGTCTGCCGTACCATTTTAGAATGTTATCAAGTTTTGTTTCCTTTCCTTGCCATGGGTATATCCAGGCAATAATAGGTTCCTTGACGAGTTGGATATCAATGCTTCTATCAGCACGACCTCAGAATGGCTATCGAAGTTTCCCCTATCTATAGTACTCACCTTTCTCACAACTGGGACCCTCATGATTATCCGAGCGCATGAAACGTTTACGACCCAGGAACAGAGAAAACGATCTGCAGAAACGCCGGTCTAGACACTGCTCCCCTCCTCTCCATTACCAGTCCATCTATCTGTATAATATATATAAGGGTACTGCGTTTATGCATACATGCAGGTACAAATGCAACATTACATGCCTACCACCTTACCTTACCTCACCTGAGGTAACGCCCGGGGAAAAGAGAGGCACTTTGTGACGCGTGTGCGTGCTCTGGGCATTGATTACACATTAGTTTCTACTACTACCTATGCACTTCTTGTTTGCTGGTAAGGTAGGTGGTAGGTAGCTTAATTGTGTGTGTCCATCCATGTGTGCTTGCGTGGTGCGAGATAGAACCGGTGAAGGGACACAAATCGCCTAAGGAGGCTTATAGCACTATTGAGTAATACCTATCTGATTTAACCTGGGTCACTTGAAAAGAGAAGCTATCTCCAATCATCCATGCATTCCTCTGTTCGTTCCTACTGTACACAGCATATTTCTACATAGTGTGGTATCTATTGGTTTTCCCTTTATCTACCTACCAACTATTACATAGATAGATGCTGCCGAAACGTATACGCTACCGACTGCGGTATACCTACGTACTATGGTATATCGAATAGGGGTATTCCAGTACAGATGTAGAAGTCAGATACAGAACATCCCTGATCAAGGAACACAAAGCCCACAAGCGCCAATCCTTAATCGACCAACACTAAAACATGCAGAAGCTATATTTGGCAGAGCCGATATGTATCCACATACCTATCTGGGCAGTGGGACACACACATCTTCCTCACGAGTCACCTTATGTACCTTATGAAAATACTCAGGGTAAGAAACCAAGCATAAACGATGTCCCCTTTTTGCGGCTGAAATTAGGTAGGAATCTCATCGGTATTTGATGGTAAAGCACAGAAGGCATGTAAGTATGTATATACAAGATCTCCGGATTGCTATACTGGTACTTTGCATAGAGCATACATACATACATAACTTACCTATGTAGATATAATATCTATCTTCTCAGTTTGTCAATATATTAGCACTTGGACAATCAAGTCGCAAGTTGGTACCATACCAATCGAATGACCATTCAGTTTATTCATCACTTCGAAGTATTTGGAAGAAACCACGGCTTAAACAGCTAGTTAGACTCTGGATGGCCCCACCAATAAATACAGTTAGCTGGAATACATCCCATACGCACGAAGCAAGCAAGCATCATCTACTTAGCTCAGTACATATGTAGACAGGTAGATATCATAAGATACTACGGCATAGCCTCGTACCAATAATATTGCTTGTTCGGTAGGGGAGCATTATCCACCTACCTACATACACACATACTATACTGTACCTATATGGACTTTTGAACGGGACAGACTTGGCTAGATTCCTATGCAGCAGGTATGGATGTATGTATGCCAAGTTGTCAAACGTTTGACGAGTTGGGCCCAAGACCACCAGCTTCGCACTACATGCAGTGAGTAACAACATCTCAACGTAGGTACAGCAGTAGGTATCAGAGATTGAGCATTGTAAATTTTTTGCTGTAGGTATGAATGTTAGCAGGTCTCCACGCGACACACACGTTTCCTATATTTCCGTTTAGAAATCAGGAGTTCTAAGGGACTCTTTTACTCTAAGACTTAAGTCTCTAACAAAACTCCATAATACGCCCGTAAACCCCGGCCGGCGGTCACAAAGCTACTAACCTTAGGTATTATAGCACAGTAGTGCGGCCTATGGACCTAGTTCAAGGTTGGTAAGCGTTTGAGAGACGAGACGAGACCACATCATGTCGATTTCTTGATCTACTACTTAAACGCGAAGAGGATATCTCTAGGTACACGGTCATATGTAGGCAGTAAGCCCCTAGGGAGCCTCATTGTACCTTGACGACGACTCTTTCATCCTAATTCTATACGGTGCATGCACAATCTCGATTCCAATTCGTCTCTCCTTGGTAGGTATAACGGGAATGGATAATTCTTTTGATCTAAGTATGTAATCTCTCGCCCGCTAGCTTAAGGCTTGCAACGACCCATAAATCGAGGGTACAAGCAGGTCGTGCGGACGGTATGTTGGTTGGCGATCCATGCAAGGAACCGCTCGAGACCAAGACCGTAGCCGCCATGAGGGCTAGTACCGTATCTACAATAGGTTGAGATTAGCGAGTGTCAATAGCTAAGCGTATAAGGTAGGGAAGCATGTCTGGACAAAAGAAAGAAAATACTTACTTTCTCTGGTCAGTGTACCAGTAATAATCCGTCGCGTCGATTCCCTGTCTCTTATAGGCCTCCAGCAACTCATCGTAGTTCTCCATTCTCATACTGCCACCCACGATCTCGCCAACGCCGGGCATCAAGCAGTCGACGCTCTCCGTCACCCGCAAGTCGGCCGGGTCCTTCTTCATGTAGAACGCCTTGATCTCGACGGGGAAATGAGTGAGAAAGATGGGTCGGTTGATGGCATCTGTCATCTTACGCTCGGCAGCCTCGGCAATATCGTCGCCAAACACATGCGGGTTGCCATCCTCGTTGAGAATCGGCGGGTCTTGCGCGTTGAGCCAGTCGATGGCCTCCACGTACTTCATGCGCAAGAAAGGTCGCGACGGCTTCTGGAACGTCGGGTTGAGCTCCTTCACGTAAGCGGCAATGGTTGGGTTGTCAAGCATGATATCGATAACTTGGCAAATAACCTCTTCCAAGTGCATGAGCAGGTCGTCAAACGTAATAAAGTCCAGTTCGGCCTCGACATGTGTGTATTCCGAGAGATGGCGACGTGTCAGACTCTTCTCGGCTCGGAAGGACTTCTCGATACAGTACACATCACCCAGGCTCGGTAAGACGGTCTCGAGGTACAGCTGCGAGGACTGTGTGAGGTATGCGGTTTCATCGTAATATGGTGCGCTGAATAGGGTGGCACCTCCCTCGACCTGAGTCTGCACTAGAGCAGGTGGCGACACCTTGGTGAGTTCCATGTCGTCATACACCTTCTGGAATGCGCGCTCGGCGGCAGCGCGAATCTTCATAAGAGCTGAAGCGTTCTCGCCGCGGAGGACGAGATGTCTGTTGTCCAACATCTGAGTGTCCCACTGGTTCTGCTGGGCTGATACGCGGTTGGTGATGGCATCCTCGTCGCTGGGAGAGGTGCCGATGACCTCGTAGTAGTCGACATGCAACTCACGTCCATCGGGGGCAGACTGTCCCTCAGGAACCTTGCGCATCTCACCATAGAGCACTAGCGAGGTGCCTTGGGCAAAAGTGAGAGCATCATAGGTCTTGGTTAAGTCACCAGCCTGTAAGACACATTGCAGCTGTCCGTAACCATCAATAAGTGTGATGAAGGTAGCCTGCTTCTGTACTCGCAACCGGTGAATTCTACCGTAGACCTGCACCCTTGTACCCTTCTTTTCGCCGTCTCCTAGCTCGACATCTTTGCGACCGATCTTGATCTTTTGCGCCGGTAGGTCTAGCTTATGGAGCTTAATCTTCTTCGCGGCTTCTAGGTTCTGTAGGCGGGCTTTCTTCTGCTCTTCCTCGGCAGCGGCAGCCTGTTGCTGTTTCTGAAGCTTCTTCTTGTGGGCGTCGACTGCGTTCTGCGCCTTCTTGACGGCGCTCTTGGCGGGTTCCTTCCATAGCAGTCTGACGGAAGGATCCTCGTCTGGTCCTACAGGTCCGGTGACCGAAGCGCGGATCAGGTAGTGGGGTGTGGGTTTCTGGAAGTTTTGGATGTAGGCGCGTGGGAGAGTCTTATAAGGCTTGAACTCTGATCCATCGCCAGTTTCGTCGTCTCCTGCATCAGTGTCGACGTAGCATTTCTCGTCGTTCTTGACCCGCTCAGCGAGCTCCTGTACAGCGGCCATTGTTTTCGGAGTTCGCGGCAATTTCTTGCGTACCGGCGCAATTACAATTTGGGCGGATTTTATATCGCTTGGGTACCTGGAATCACAAAGGTATCGCAAGGTCAAAACGGCTAACGTGGGGTTGCTTAGGTAGTTTTGTTGAAAGCCGTCTGGGAATATCTTAGGGCGAAGGAGGGGTGGTGGGGTTAAAGTTGCAGGTGGGAGTTGCTGTTATCTGTCAGGATAGGTAGGGTATTTGCTAGGCTAGTGGTTGCTCTGTTGATAAAGCCCAAGGGATGGAACTAAGGATTGAGTCACTGCTGCGAGTCCGGCCGATAACCAAATGTAATACAATGCAACCAAGAATACGAAACAGTTAATGCTACAATCTATCGGAACTTTGATATTAAAGGCGGATTTGGTACAGTTAGGTAGATCTTCAACTGGGAGATTATGACCTCGATTATATGAATCCCAATATGACTCATGTACCTGAGTTCATTCCGCTTATCGGCTTCAAAGCCACTCGGTAAAACATTCATCTTAGGAGTGTAGATATGCGCTGACGAGAACAAGATGACAGACTCCTTCTACATACTTAGATGAACGGGGTCGCCACTGAGGCATAAGATTGTTCGAGTCCTCGTGCATGTACGCTCCTTAATATGGATGTGCCTCTCATCGTAAGATAAACGCTAGAAAAGTAGACCTCCTTTCTTATACGTGAATACCTAGGGTTGGGTGATAATAGACATTATTATGTCTTCCTGCGCTTCCTTCAAAGCTCATCCTTCCCATTTCCCGCAACATCAATCAGCCTCTCGGTTTCCGTCTTACCTATCTCCTGCATCCCCTTCTTAACCATGGAGCTCAGAATCTCAAACACGACCTGCGCGCCCGCGAGTGCCGTCTCCTCGCCATTGCCCTGATACGCAGGCGCAACCTCGACTATATCAGCCCCGACGACATTCAGGCCCTCAACACCCCTCAGGATACGGATCAACTCTCTCGTGGTCCAGCCGCCGGGCTCGGGTGTACCCGTACCCGGGGCGAAGGCCGGGTCCAGGACGTCGATGTCAACGCTCAGGTACACGGGGTCCTCAGTGCCGAGGGTGTCCATAATGCGCTTCACAACGCCGCTCGTGCCCAGGTCGTCGATGTCGTCGGCACTCATGCGGATCCAGCCCTGCTGATCGTCGTCCTCGTAATCGCCAAAATCAGTCCCCGAGAGTCTGGTCCTCAGGCCAGCGTGAACGGAGGACGCGCCCGACGACCTGTTGGCTCGCAAGAGGCCCTCACGCCCCGCGAGCCAGAACATCGATCCGTGGTTGAACTGCGACTGCGCCGTCGCCCAGTAGCTCGGGTATTTCTCCGGGTGCCACGTGTCGAGGTGGGCATCGAAGTGCAGCACTCTTACAGGCTCACCGTAGATGGCCTTGAGTGCCCTCAGCGCCGGCAGCGAAAGGCTGTGGTCGCCGCCGAGGGTGATTAGTTTCGGTCTGGTCAGGAGAGGCGAGACGGGCGTCCGGGCGCCGAGCTCGTTGAACGCGGCTGTCATCTGCGCCAGCGCCTGGGCGTTGTCCATGGGCGCCACAGGGATGTCGCCACAGTCGAGAATCTTCGCCCAGTTCCGATAGGGGTTTATCCCCGCCCGCGGGTTGAAGCCTCGGAAGCTTGTCTGGCGCGCCGAGGCGGCGCGAATTGCGCGGGGACCAAAGCGGGCGCCTATATATGTATGAAATAAAGTTTAGTAAGTAAGTGCGTTATAAGGGCAGCCTTGGATGAAAGTGCTCTCTTCATAGAAAACTCACCGGGACGATAGCTCACGGCGGTATCAAACGGCGCACCGATGATAGCAATATCAAACAGCTCGGTAGGCGTAGTCAAGCATTTGACGTGTTTAAGGTGAGCGAACGTAGAGATACCACTGAACGCCCACTATACAGCCCAAGAGACCGGAGGTCAGCCTTGTAGTTTCGTCGCCCGTCGGAGAGTAGGAGCAGCATCAACGAGTGATTTCTTCCACGATTTGAGCCAACTCTTAACGAATCTGGGGATACTAGTCGTGAGATGAGACGAGGACTTACATCTGTTCCCCATTTTGCTTCCAGCTCCTCCAGCTCTTCCTGACTCCATTCCCGAGCCTGCCGTCCATGATCTCCTCCACAAGCAGCCACCAGAACCAAGCCAAAGCTTAGTGCAACCCAGGCAAGCTCTTGAACTTTCATCATTATGGCAATAATTGTCTTCACGATTTATGCCAGTCGGTCTGCAAGCCAGCTATCTCCTTAACCTAGCCAGTCCCATCCATCCATGCAACGGAGGATCGGCACGATAGTGGGGCCCCGACTCTTCCTTTTAAGTTGGCAATTCCGAATAACGTTCTTTCTTGCTTGTTGTTTTCCGACAGACGACGTATACAGGTACCTAATTCAAAATAAGTGACAAGTACATCAAGTAGATAGGAAGTTAAACGATATGTTGGCACACATGCACAGATAAGCGCCCATATAACGTGCTTACCGGACAGGGTCCATATAAAATCAAACAACACCAATACCAAGCCGATGCCGTATTACCTAGGTATAGGTTTATTGGAGTACCAAGCGGGCAAAGAGGAGGCACATGCGCATAATGCATCTTATCGGTCTGCTTAGGAAACCACCTCGAAGCGCGGTATATGTTATCTGCCTGGGCATCTTTCCAGCTAGATGTGTCATTGGTAGCATCCTACAGGCGCTAGCGAAGTCGCAATCAAAGAAAGCAGGAGATAATGATTCCCACCTTACCTACCTATTAAGGGACTTTACTATAGTCAACTGTCTCATATCATTACCAAAGGTGGATACGTGAAGGCGGTAGGGCGAGTAAGGCATATATCTCTGCTCTACGGTCCATATCTCCTCGCAGAAGAGTCCCAAGACTGAAGCGGAAGAAGACAAGACGTGCGTGCACACGGAGAGACGGAGCCGCCCAGACCGAGGCTCAGCCTATTAGGCTCGACCTGAGCGGACTTCCGTGCCGACATGCGAGGTTGACGATGAATAGGGGTTCGATGTTCAAGCTAAGGAATAAGGCATAAGCAAACGTAGCATGTGATACTGTGACGAAATGATGAGTCTGTGAATTGATATCGTATCGGGCTTGGCAAAGATTCTGAATGGCATTTCTGATTGGAACTGTCTATGTCGCGTCAAGAATGGTTAGGGCAGGTACACAAGGTATGTGCCACTTCACCTCGTGGCGGAAATGTAGAGCCGAAGACCCAACCGCCTTCGGGCCGCCATACAGGGCCCTAATGGGGACCGGTGTAGGCACGTATATAGGTATGTAGGTAGGTAGACATATGGTGATGAGGTACAACAGACAACAAATGGAGAGGAAGTAACCCATGCAGCGCGAGCAAGACGGGAACCAGCAACAGATCAACAGAAAAGCAGGTACGTCTAGATAACTCTGGAAGAATCAATTTAATTCAGATGCACTCCAATCGCCAAACAACCCTATCGAAGCCCTGCCTGCATGTATGAGTGTCCCACCAAGCCTCGCTGTCGAATGTATCAGAAAAAAAGAAACAGGAACGGGCGGAAACAATCCGGCGACTGCTTTCATCGTGGCGAAGGGGGGCTCAAAGAGCAGGGATTTTGTACCAAACACAGCATCTTATTGAGCTGTTCTCCTTTTATGATGCATCAGAATCTGCCCTCAAGATATAAGGGCTGTAGGCAGAGATATCAGAGACCATGTTCTCAGCGGACTAAGATAGATCTAAGGCCCAACGGTAACTCGTCTGTCTCCCCAGAGCCCCATGGCGGCAGAACTGCTGTGGCTTTCGGCCGTCTACGATGCTGCCAGCGCGAGTGCTCTATGAAATCGCTGCCTAGAAAAACAGCAAAATCACGTAGAAATGCCGCAAGCGGCAGGAAAATGCCCATCCGCTCCCAGCAGGATGTCTTGGATAAATAGGGAGCACATCTGCCTGATATGACGCCACTAGTGGGATGCTTAAAGTATACGGCAATGCCTGTTTTTCTTCTTGGGCGCGGGAGGTTCTAGAGCAGCAACGATAGCCTGGCAAGCAATTAATATCGACTCCATGATGTTCCGTCAGGATGGAAGGCAGTCAAATCCACATACCTCATCGAAGACGTCCTTCAGCTTGTATTGCGTCAACGCACTACACTCGACGTATTTGACGGCACCTAGTTCTTTTGCCATTCTCTCGCCGTCTTCTTTCCGCACGGGCTGCATCTTTTGCTTAGCCAGCTTCTCCCTAACGCTAGGATCATCCCGCAAATCTGTCTGCGTCCCTACGATCAGGCAGGGCACACCGGGACAGTGATGGTGGACTTCCGGGAACCACTTCTCGCGGACGTTTTCGAAGGACGCAGGGGACGTGACGCTAAAGCAAACAAGGAAGACATCCGTTTGAGGATAAGAAAGGGGTCGTAGGCGATCGTAATCTTCTTGACCAGCAGTATCGAACAGTCCGAGAGTATATGGCTCATCACCGATCCTGCCAGAGGAATCGCATCAGTATGTGTCCTGTATCCGCATGGACGGCATCCGGGAAAGAAGGCATATTTATTTGTTTACATTACGCCATACCACGATTGCGAAATCTCTGCCACGAGATTGGGTACCGGGATCGGACTCCAGGGCTCAAAGTGAACGGGAGACTCACATAACGGTGACGGCATAATTGTCGAAGACGGTAGGGACATATTCCGAGGGGAATTTGTTGGTGGTATAGCTGATCAGAAGGCAAGTCTTGCCAACAGCACCGTCTCCAACGACAACACACCTGTAATTGAAAGCAGAAGCGGGTCAGCTAGGAAGTCTACAAACGGCCCGAGGTGCATCATAAAGGTGTATGCGAGGTAAAGGGTCTAAGAGGGAATGTCTCTACTATATCATAGCGCACATGCGCAGCAGGGTGACACATTACAACCAAGCAGCAACCAAAATCGCAACCAGCCGACAACAATTCGCCGGATGCAAGAGAGACACGGGATTCAGGGAGATGCAGGAAATGATGAGACGCTGGGGTTCTATAGCAGATGAAAGGAACAAGACAGCAACAGGCTCACTGACTTAATGGTAGCGACCACCATGTTGGACGAATGAAATGCTCCTAACGGGGAGCAAGAAGCAATTGATGGTTGATGTAGTTGACCAAAGTCGACGGGGGTTTGATGGGGATTTCTTATCGTAGGCGCGCGGACGGTAGCTGTCGGCGGGTATCGGCCGATGTAGTTTATCAATGACTCGAGTTTGGTTGGTTGGCTGGTTTAACTGGTTTAAGCTGGCTGGCTAAAGTATGCACTTGGAAAGATAGGCAGGCAGGTAAAGCCGGGATAGAAGTTCCAGTCAGGTTGGCTGGTGAAAAGAGGGAGTAGGGGTCGAAAAATTGAGATGAGAACGACAGGAGGGGTGTCGACAATTAGGGGCGTAAAACTGTCTCAGAAAGCTTATTTCATCGGCGATGCAAGTGGAAGCGGGCGCCGTTGGAAGCCCGTTCGAATAAGCGTTCTAATAAGCCTACAGTCCGGACAGAATGAAAGAATGATAGCAATTGGTTAGGGGTTGGACTCGGAATGGATGAAGTGGTTCAAGTTGGCGACGGGAATGACAAAGAGAATTGTATTGAAAGTCATGCGTCGGCTTCGGTTTAGGTAGGCTGGTTATTCGGGGGGAAGGGGAATACTAATAACTTACCAGGGTCGAAATGAGACGGGGAAAGCAAGGTCGAAACAAAATACTTCAAGTTACTTGCAAGTAGCGAAATAGTACTTAGATAGTGAAATAGCGGGCTTGGGCAAAGTACAACACAGCACAGCACACGGCACCACAGCACAACACGACACAGCACAGATCAGGGACCAGGACAGCTCCGTGGCCAGTCGGATTGGACCGTAGCCAGTTGATTGACGACCTCCGACCTTTTAGGTGGGTTTCTGAACGGGCTCGCAATTTGCTGGACGGATGGCCTACGAGGGTTGGTTTTTTTGGTTTTTTTTCCTCTACTTTCTGCCTTGCCTCGCCTCGCTTTGTTTTCTAGGCAATACTATGGTTGGTTGGTTCTAAAGACTTTCTGGTTGGCTTTACTCTAAGATAATTACTGGGGACTGCCACCAAAGTCTTGGTTGGGGCTAAGGTATGGGCTGGTATGGGCTGGGCACGTCACCTGTAATATGTAATATGCTGCACTTTCGCTGCTACCTTACCAGGTGGGTAGCTCATGTTTCGGGGACATGGTCAAGAGAAGGATGGGAAGGGATGTACTTACCTCCTCCCTAGCCCGCCTGCTTGAACTTGCATTGTCACCTCATTCCCGTCATTGCGTTGTACTAGTTGTATGGTTGGGCGTATGTTGTATGGCTCAAGGCTCGTGCAGGTGCTCATGCAGGGAAGCTTTGGAGCTACCTACTATGTAGGTAGCTCTGGTGGATCTGGCCCACTTCCACCGTACAGGCACCAGCACCAGCACCAGCACCAGCACCAGCATACAGCGTACACCAGCAAACGGCTGCTCGTGTATCAGAACCATGGACAGCGATACTTGAGGTGGCAGTAAGTACCCATTAGGTAGAAATATGCAACTAACCACAGGGAATCTTTGTATCCAATATAATCGCATCCCTTCTGATAAGCCCTGGATTCCATCTGTCCACAATTCCGCTCTGCTTGGAATACGGAAACCCCCAAGGGTTAGGTAGGGCATTGCTGTCTTGTTGGTGATACAACTAATCGAGCGCCAGTCAGGCCTAATCAAAGACTCGAAACAGCCGGAGTGCCGACACCGTCTGGACCAGACATGTACCACCCGTAAGGCAATGTGATATGTATTCGGTCACGTTCTTTCTCCTTTCACCAATGTTTATATAGTTATAAGAGCTCCGCTCTTAACTCCTACATTCTCAGTATCTCAAGGTCGACTAATGATTTAGGATCAGAAGCTCTAGCGTCTCGGAAGCGCTTACGACGTAGTGATTATTAGACGGGTGACTTTCAGAGGCGTCTTGACCCATCTCAGCCAAATCTATATCACAATTCTGTTCTAATAGTGGGCAGTAAGCTTCTAGTAAGCCAATGCAAGCTTTCGACGTCAGCCATTCATTCACACTAGCTTTTATCAACCTGACTCTCTTTACCTATCCCGAATCGACATTCTACAGAGCATATCCGCAGCAGATATGTACTTAGGTAAGCTTGACAAGATGGTAATAAGGTATCGCTATCCACTTTGTCCACGCCAAATTTTGATTTGCCTTCGGCTAGTAGCTCAAGTCTGGACACGCTACCTGATCCGTGAGAGCTATCAATAGAATTCGGATTGAGGATGCTGGAGATGCAGGCATTCATATCATGATCTGATCAGCCTATCAACAACCATGTCTGACCCTTTCATCTCGCTCAACTCGCTACACGAAGTCAACCTCGTCGTCCGTTCATTTGTGGTGTAGTGCAACACCTATAAGCAGGTTGCAGTCTCCCTAATGGCATGGACATTTCTCCGAGCACACATCTAGTACCTACCTAATGACAAGAAACAGGCTCTTGCATCGCGGTATTAGCGTTCGGATACGTTACTGGCTAAAAGGGCCGGGGACCTAGTTTACCATGAGGTCACGGTTCGAGCTCTGGTGACCGCTTGTCAGGTCCCGCCTTGTGGTCAGCTTTGAATGAGCTTCCCTGTAGGAACAAGTCGGAATGCGAATACCCTTAAGCTAGCATACGGCCGGGGTTGGGGAGGCCACCATTCCATATGTCTTCTAGAAAATTGATAATAAGATGCTGGTTGCTGGCTTGGTGCAGCTGACTGGTCATTCGGAATCAATCACTGGACTTAGCTACCTCTAAGTCGTGGCATCATGATTCCCATATTACACACACAACCTTCCCGACGGCCATTGCTGTGAGCTGATGTGCATCGGGGTGCATGAGACCTGCAGGATGCGCTATTACATCCAACGACGTTGTATTGATACGCCGCAATCCCCCGACTTTTTAATAACCTAATATGACTGAAGCACAAGGCTTTTGCAAACCCGATATGATTCAGGTCATGTTTTTTGCCTTCCCATCTCATGCCGCATTGTCATCGTCAAACTTGGCGACTAAGAGACGGGGTATAGATAGAGGATACCTACATGTGTGTAATGGGTATGTGCCATACGGATGTCGTATTGTCGATCGGATAATTGTCCTACGGTTAGAATAGCATCACGATACAGTTCCATACCAGCTGTGTAACTACCTACATAGCTGCTAGATCCATGGTGATGCGCCTTATTAGTTGTTGCCTACCTTCATCGTTGGTGTTATAGAGGAGACAAAGCATACGTTAGATGGCAAACTGGGGAGACAAGGCAACCGTCATGCAGGATAGACCGCTATGCAGGACAACATCTGCTTGCATACTCGTTATCGGGTTGCCTACCACGACCTGATAAAGCCACAAAGTCACAGTCAGTTCATTATTTCTATTCTTAGATTCGTATACCGTACATATGCATCTAGAGACGTATTTTGTTCATTGCAATATTTGACTTAGTCTTCAAACCTAGGAGCGGACAGTATGCATCTAACAGTTAATAGGTCTACAGTATTCTGTATTTATCGTATGCTTTAATCACCTGATTTCAGTCCTTCCTCTGGACAGACATTAGTATATCCAAGAGCTAGTAATAGTTCACCGCAAACTGCATGAACACTACAACCTCAGACTTGTCCCGGCTCTACTCTGACTACTGACTGAGTGGGTGCTTATGCAGGAGCCACAGATGGACCTACGTGTTATAAATCTAGAGGACAGTCACATAACAACTGTTGCAGACTTATGAACAAAGAATCTAAAGTTAGATGGAAACGTTCTTAAATATAAATGTATTATGTGCCCCTTGCTTTATTATCCCCACCTATTTACTAATCGCAGCACTAGGTAGAGATGAGTGTGAGTTCCAAGGTTGTTGAATGACTCTTTGGTTTACCTCTGTGAACCCCTCTAACCCCGGACTGCCGGTAGGCTATTGGCGGGCGATATCAAGTTGATGCTGAGGTACCTCTAGATAGATAGTATATAATTTTCAGGCTTGGCAGATGGCAAACTAGAAAGTCTCTATATATTTAATTCTCAGAATAAAAGCTATCTGGCACAGATATGCAATTGTCTCAGTATGCACATCTATAGGAGGGACTAATAGCACCGTGAAGGAGTTATAGCTACCTACCTATGTAGATGGCGATTTAATTCATGCAACATGCTTATTATTGATTTAGGAGACTTTTGTTGCCTTAACCTAGAGTAGTTATGAGGCATACGTGCCTAGCTATGTACTCTATATCGTGTTGTGTTCTCAAGGTGTCTGGGCTACTAAGTATACACAACAATACCGCCAACCCCATTCAAGACTTCATCGTTTTAACTATCAAGCCACAGGCAGGCATGGGTATGTAGCATCGTGTTGACTCATAGTGTATCCATCTTCCTGCAGCATCTATCTACCCAAAAAAATGCGAGACTGTGCGGTACTACGGCTGAGACGTGGAATGCTATTTAATCTCTTCCTCTCAAGAGGTAGCATCATTGAATGGCGCACAGCCTGCCTCCCACTAAATGGGAAGGCTCTGATTAGATAAGGATGGCACACATATTAGAATCTGCCCTCAGATTCCAATTATGCCTGACATTTCTATAACATCATCGCTTTTGCTCAACATAATATTATACCCTGTGTTGGGACATAGCATTGCATTGATTGCAGTCATGGAGATCAATAGGTAGGTAGTTATTAGTATAGGTGGTTATCCCTTTGACGCGCAAACCAGCATAAGAATCCCCGGATACGACTTGCAGGGGTTTCAACCAATCAAACTCACTATTCTACGATACCTCATTTCTCACCTAATTTTGCCCGTGCTAAATGTACTGAGAGGTGTCACTATTACAAGCCACAGCATTGAACTCCTCACAGCTACACCTAGTATTATACTGTAAGTTTGATTAGTGTACGAAAAGTGGAGGGACATCATATAGTCAGGGATCTTATGCTGGTTTAGACGTCAAAGGGATAGACCATGTATGTTGTGTATCAGGAGCCCGAATTTCTATGGGTGGCTCGGCGCGCAATCGGAGCAGGATCATCCTATCCCGATACTCCTATACAAGTACGGAGTGTATATCTCACGCATAGGTGGGATATATTAGTTATAGTTGCCCCTATTATACATCTGTATTGTGTACAAAATTTACTAGCCATTAATTAATTTTAGGGCAGCAATACATTGCTCATGTCCAGTCCAAACACCATCAGTTTCCTAGTTACTATTTGTACGTGACCCTAAAAATGCAAACTCCCTAGATTGCGGATCTTCTCTACTTTGAAGCAAGCCTTCGAGGTGTCTGGACAACACTTTTACTGATCAGGCGATTTGTAATTAACTACACAAATGCGCCTTTTGCAAGTCAAAGGTAGCGGTAGCGCCTCACTCACAGAGGATCTCCAAGGCGATATCCCTGCTTACGCTATCTTATCGCACACCTGGGAAAGCGATAACCAAGAAGTCAGATTTCACGACATAAGTGATGAGATCGCGCGAACTAAGAATGGGTACAAAAAAATCGACTTCTGTCAAAAACAAGCCAACAAGGATGGGCTTCAGTATTTCTGGGTTGACACATGTTGTATTAATCAAGACAATGAAGTCGAGCTGAACAGGTCAATCAACTCTATGTTCCGGTGGTATCGCGACGCTAAAAAATGCTATGTATATCTCTCGGATGTGTCCATGAAGTGCAATGGCAATCTGTCGACCTGGGAAGAATCTTTTCTGCGAAGTCGATGGTTTACCCGAGGCTGGACGCTCCAAGAATTGATTGCTCCTCGCATAGTCGAATTTTTCTCGTCAGAAGGGCAATTCCTGGGCGACAAAACATCGTTAGAGCAACGGCTGTATGCTATTACTAAGATACCAGTTACCGCTCTTCGAGGCGGTGCGCTATCGGAGTTCAGCATCAATGAGCGAATGTCTTGGTCTCAAAACCGTAAGACTAAACTTGCAGAGGACAAAGCATACTGTCTTTTAGGCATCTTCGACATTCATATGCCTCTTATTTACGGCGAAGGGCAAGAGCACGCATGCAGGCGGCTTCGAAAGGAACTTGAAGGTAATTTATACTGCAAAACTCGGAACATGACAGCTAATTTCTGGATAGGTTACCAAAAACAACAGTGCGAGCCTTTCTCCACGGTCCCGTTTGCTCGAGACCCTAACTTTGTCGACCGTCCCGAGATTTTGGAGTGGATCAATGAAAAGTGTGACGGACCAGCCACTCGGGTAGCACTTATTGGCATCGGCGGCATAGGGTATGTATATACACGCTGCTGAATTATGTCGCGATCCTAACACTCGAAAGGAAATCGCAGGCTGTTATCGAGTACGCCTATCGCGTGCGCGATAACAGGCCGCAGACATGGGTATTCTGGGTGCATGCGAGCACAGCCGCCCGCGTCGAAGAAGCGTACAGAGGCATTGCGGACAGGCTTAGCTTGCCTGGGCGACATGACCCGAATGCCAACGTTTGCCAGTTTGTCAGTAACTGGTTATGCGACGAAAGGAACGGCCAATGGGTCCTGATCTTGGATAACGCCGACGACATCGAGACATTCTTTCCCCAACAGAAACCGCACGATGCGTCAACCCCACTTGGTAACTATCTGCCGCAGAGCCCGAACGGGTCGATCGTTGTTACTTCCCGAAACAAGGACGCCGCAGTAAGAATTGTAGGAGATCCGAGGAATGTGATGCAAGTTCGGGCGATGGGGAAAAGCCAAGCACTAGAGTTACTTCGGAATAGGCTTCACACTACTTCCAACGAAGATGGTATAGCTGAGCTGTTGGATGCGCTTGACTATATACCACTCGCGATCACCCAGGCAGCTGCCTATATCAACCGGCGATCTCGAATGACAGTGCTCAGCTACCTCGACGAGTTTCGCGGAAGCGCGCAGCGGAAGAGAAAGCTTCTTCACCAGGATTCGGGCGATCTCCGCCGCGACGGGAGCGCATCAAACTCCGTGAAGACCACGTGGCGTCTATCGTTTGAGAGTATGCGTAAGGAAAGGCCATCTGCTGCTGCTGTGTTATCCCTTATGGGCTTCTTTCACCCACAGGGCATTCCGGAGTGGATACTTCGGAAGTATTACAAAACAACAATGCCAAACGACGAAGAAGACACGGACGATGAGTTCAACGATGACATGGATTTATTACAGGCCTTGTCATTTGTGACAACTGCAGTTGATGAGCATATATATCAAACTCATGCGCTCGTACAATTTTGCACGAGAGATTGGCTCTGTTCCCGTCACGAGGGGGAGGTATGGAGACGACGATTTCTGAGCCTGATGGCCCGGGAGTTCCCTACGGGCGAATTTCAAAACCGGGCGAAATGTCAACAACTGCTACCACACCTGGAGACTTTATATGAGCAGGAGCTGCCGTGCGACGAAGCAGCCAAGGAATGGGCTCAATTACTCACCAATGTGGCGTGGTATCTATGGCGCGAAGGACAGTACAACGCGGCGCAGGATGCGGCGGTCAAGGCATTCAAAATAAAGGAGAGGATCTTCCAATTCTATGATATATCCACACTAACAACGGCGGCGATTTTGGCGTCGGTTCTCCGCGGCCAGGGGAAGTACAAAGAGGCAGAAGAGATAAACCGACGAACAGTCGAGGGATATGAGAATGTGTTGGGCAAACAACACCCCGATACACTAACGAGTGTGAACAATCTGGCTCTGGTTCTTCGAGATCAGGGGAAGTATGAAGAGGCAGGTACTATACAACGACAGGTTCTAGAGGGAAGAAGAAAAGAGTTGGGGGCACAACATCCCGACACACTGACGAGCATGAGCAACCTGGCATTAGTATTACGAGACGAGGGAAAATACGACGAGGCGGAAACGTTAAACCGCCAAGCACTGGAAGGGAGGAAGGAAGTGCTAGGGAAACATCATCCGAGCACACTGACAACCGTAAGCAACCTAGCATTGGTGCTCTACGAACAAGGGAACTATGACGAGTCGGAGAGGTTGAATCGACAAGCACTGGATGGTAGGGAAGCGGAACTGGGGAAACAACATCCTCACACACTGATGAGCATAAGCAACTTAGCGCTAGTGCTACAAGACCAAGGGAAGTACGGTGAGGCAGAAATGATGAACCGGCGAGTGCTAGAGGCATATGAGAAAGGACTTGGAATACAACACCCTAACACGCTAACAAGCGTAAGCAATCTGGCGTCTGTGCTTCAGGATCAGGGTAAATATAACGAGGCGGAACAGCTAAATCGTCAAGTATTGGAAGAGAGGGAAAAGGTCCTAGGGAGGCAGCATCCCGATACGTTGACAAGCTTAAGCAGCCTTGCGTTTACACTACGATGCGAGGAGAAGTATGAGGAGGCAGAGACTTTGAACCGACAAGCCTTGGAAGGAAGGGAAAAAATATTAGGATCACATCACCCTGATACACTAACAAGTGTGAACAATCTCTCGTTGGTCCTACTAGATCAGCAGAAATACGCAGAAGCGGAAAGATTGAGCCGGCACGCAGTGCAGGGATATCATACCGAGCTAGGCGCACAGCACCCTCATACGTTAACAAGCCTCAACAATCTAGCTTCAATATTACAACACCAGGAAAAGTATGAGGAAGCAGAGATGACGAACCGACAAGTGCTGGGAGCATATGAGAAGGAGCTAGGAATGGAACATCCTGATACGCTTAGGAGCGTAAGCAACCTCGCTTCTATACTACAAAGCCAGGGGAGGTACGAAGAGGCCGAAAAATTGAACCGGCGCGCCTTAGAGGGAAGAAAGAAACAGCTCGGGATGCAGCACCCTGATACGATTAAAAGTGCAGGCGATTTGGCTTCCGTGCTTCAGGATCAGGGGAACTACGACGAAGCAGCGAAATTGAAGCGGTGTGGATAAAGAACAAGAGATGAGCTGAAGGGGGTGTTATGAACAGCCTATCCAGGGGTTACAAACCAACATGGTTTTCACTCACTGTCAAAATTGCGAATAAAACCCTGACTAGTTATTGTTAATGGACTTATCAAGAGCGTGCGTGCTCATAGCCCAACGCCACGAAATCAAGGATTGATCAAAGCTCTTGATCAGAGAAGAACCCATTATTAAGCTATACTAAACAGACGGTTCCCAAGGCCATTGTACCGGTTCACTTCATGAACTTCTCATCCCATGAAAACAAAACTTAGCATCACTTTGTCCCCTCAGCCATGCAGTTCTTCAACGTCACGTATCCACCAGCTAAAGTGATCTAAGAGATTGCCGTCCCTGCCCAAACCGCCTGTCCTCTTGTTATCCCACTGATCAGCATTCCAAATGTCAGGTAGCTCCATATTCTTGAGTGACAAATTCCTGCCCCTTGTTACAACAGTACGGACAATATCACGGTATCCATGTTGTTGATCACTTGCCTCGTCGTGCTTCAGCTCAGCGGGTACGGTTAAGAAAAACGGGACACGGCTCCTTCCGCCTGGAAGTACTGCTTGGAGAGTGTCTGTGGTCGGGAACAACTGCTTGACGTGGAATCCAGGGCTGAGAATAACCACTGCGAAATATAATTCCTTATGATCATTGTTTTGGAATACGACATCAAAGACGTTCCCTGCACTCTCGTCGGGTCGAGGGTTGACAGTTACTTGGAATAGCGCTGCATCCCCGGACTCGTTCCGTAAGTGAACAATCTGCCCAAATCGGAATAAATGAGCTAGTGCAATAGCTGATTCCTTTGCTCTCTCGTTGTCGGTTCCTTCACTAGTTTTCCAACCACGCACGGGTCCTTGATACCCTAACACCTGCTTCGGACCGAAAATCTCGATGCCGCCGTCCTCTTTAACCCCCAGCCGGAAAGAATCCTCATTCTCGGTTAACTCAACCCCATTTGCATATCGGAAGTTACCGGTAATCCAATTCCCCAAACGGCTGAAAACATGCTTTAGGAACGAAAACCCAAGCCAGAGCCAAGTGGCGTCAGAATCTTGATTTATGGTTGACTCAGTCCCATCTGCGTATTGGATGTTACCAGCGATCCTATTCCTCAAGTGACCGATAACCTTTTCCTGAAATGAGCGGCCTAGCTTTGGATCAATGATGACATTCAAGGTCTTTTCCGAGCTCCACCGGTATGGAATGACTCGGATGGACTGCGGCAGATCCTGTACGGACCCCTTCACAATCTTTGCCTTACTCTCGAGGTCGTAAAGCTCAGATACCGAAAAAATGGTATTAGGACCCGTTGAAACTGTGATAAACTCTAATCCTTTGTTGATACCATGAACCTTGCCAACGGGGAGAGATGCGATACCGTCTTTTAGCGTCCCAAAGATCGGTGTAGCCGAAATTGGCTCATAGTCTTCGAAGAATGCTAATCTGCCCCGACCAAAAACCTGGGGCTTCTGTGATAAGTCCCATGATGCAAGCTGACTAGCCGTATGATCACGGATGGCATGGTACGTTGGAGCTGGTGGGTTTGACGGGTCTTGGAAGTACTTCATAAGTGCGAGGGTGAACGCGCCATATACGATCCCGTTCTCATTTCGCTCTGCAGCTTTTTCAGTATTCTGACAAGCCGTCATGAGCGTAAAGTCCCTCGGATTCAGATCCCAGCATATATCCAGATCTCCGTCGCGATGACCTGGTTTCCTCTGCGACCCCTGCACAGCGGCTTCATCAGCAGGGAGGTTTGGAGGGGGTGTCCAGTTCTCAGGAGATCGGAATCGGGAGCCGGCTCGCCAGGCCCCTCCGGAATAGCAACTGTCGAGAAGGACAGTGACCCGAACTCCCTTCTCATGGAATCGCCACAGCCATTCGTTCAGCTCCCATCCGCGAATCGCGGGTCTCCCGCAGCAATAGTCTGCAGTCATCAGAGATAAGTCCTTCGTACGGCCATCTCTGGGCGAATTGGAGGTTGACTTCAATGATGCACCGTGTCCAGAGAATTGAAAAAAGAAGATGTCTCCAGAATTGGCCTTGTTATATATATCTTCAAATGCCCCTTTAATGTTCGCGTGTGTGGGCCAATCTTGTTCTGGCTCTATGGGAACGCTAGGATCGTTCGGAGATGCAGAGGATGTAAGGGTGCAGATCGAATTGAATTGAAATTGATTTTGAAGGATTTCCTGAATAATTTTTACGTCGTTAGCGGCTCCTTCCAAGTGTCCGAGGGACACCGGATCGTTATTTGGGAGCCGCCTTGTCTTGTCGTTTTGATAGAAGTCCACCCCAACAAGCAGAGCAAATCGCGTTGGCGCAGTTGGCGTAGCCATGATGTGCAGCTGAGGAAGGCCAGCGAGTGAGCACTTAAGGCACTTAGAGAAACTTAATATAACGAATGGGACCAATATTGTTGCGGTTAAAGATTCAAACCAAAGTCTGATTGAAATAAGCTTATATGATAATAGAGGTTTTGCGAGAAACTGCGCAATTGACCTTTCCTGAGCTCGCGAGAAGTGAAATGAAAAGTAATATATACAGCAGTAGTAATACATGAATATACTACTGATTAGCTACTAGCCGGGCTACGAATAACTGCCTTGCGAGATCGCAACCCCGCTGTATGTCTACGTCACGAGGCTCTGAGAATAGACTGTTTTAACTACCTACTCTAAGAATTTGGAGAGGCAGACTAAAAGCTTGTAATAACGACCTTTGATATGAGAGGTCGGGATCTTTTTTTTCTGCATATAACTAGACTTTGCATCTTAGCTCTCTGCAGTATCCACTCATGTTTTCACCGAGGCTGCTTAGAAAGGCAAAGGGAGTCTAGGAGCTGCCGGAAACCATGCCGTCCTGCTGACTGCATTAGCACAGGCAAGACCAAGTGTATTTCAATGGCCATTAGCTTAGTTAGGGGTCAGAAGTCCTCAACAGATTAGGCAACATTCCTCTCACAAGCATCATATCAAGATTCCAGGATTCAGATTGTAATAAAACTGCAGAACGGATAGCGAGATGACTGCCTGATGAGGCCCCGGAAGAAGCACATTTTCACGGCGGCATAAATTTGAAACGAAGCTAGGGTGTATATGTCAATCCATGGGTTTTTCCACTTCCAGCTATCAAGGCATAATTTGACTCACCGTCCACGATCTATCCCAGCAACTGGTACTGTTCTAAGGCTGTGTGAGACGACCAACAACTACTTCATAGGTGAGGGGCAAGAGCTGCCACTCACGGTGCAGGATCCCCACTGGTGCCCAATCTACCCGTAGTCCAGAGCAGCCTTGTCAGGCGATGACTGCCGTTTGCTCCACTGGTAATCAAGTTGCGATGACTTACAGCCACCGGCCGGCGACGAAGATTTCTGCGGCGACCTACTGCGAAGACCCCACATGTGTCTGATCGTTGAATGACCTGTCGGGATATAGGTATCCTACTGTACACTACATACCTTTGCAGGGGCTAGGGTTTGCAAAAACCCAACCCATATTTCATTGGGCGCCCATGGGTTTTTCTACTCCGCTCTGGGTTTTGGGCTCTTGGCATTAGGCAGGGCTTTTAAAGCCTAGCAGGGGCCCATTAGACTCGAACATGTGAAGTGCCACAGCAACTCTGACAAAGGTGAGTTTTGACAAAATAATTGCCAATACATTTTAGAGTTTCAGTCGGCGTGGAAAATTCTGTTGTACAATTTAGATCTAGCCAGGTACTGAGCGGGATTTTGGGGGCCTGAAGGGGCGTACCACGCACACAACTCTACCATACCTACAAACTAGGATGCCAGTTCCTCAACGAACAGAGGCGCAGAATATGACTCTATCAGTAGCCAGACCTTGATAATCTATCCACCGTGTACAGAAAACATGATCAGTTGAACATCCTAAGTGGCTGTACCCATACGGGCCAAGGCTATGGATTTAGTTACGGTACTCAACCTTGATAGCAATGGGAGGATAGTCGGGACCAATAACAGGCCAGGCTATACAAAAGATGTGGCCGGAGCCCTACACTACACGTAGCATTCTCTTGCATCGTTGGTGTACGCAAAAAAGCACACTGATCATCGACCTGCAGGACCGTGTGACTCCATCTTTCACGGATTATTCGCAGGGTCGGAAGCTGAATGTGTGTGCTACTGCAGAGTGATGATATTGTTCGGCAGTCTACTTAGAAAATCTATCGCTACGACCTAGATAGGTTAGCCTCTGGAACCTGGGATTTAGGGGACGGACTGCTATCCCTTTAGTGCCCATTCTCGCGACGGACCCCTGCAATACATTGCCACTCTCCGCTTTTCACCTTTCAATCCCTGTTAGGTTTCTGTTACACGTCAAACTTAAAATACTAGGTGTGGCTGTTAGCCGTGTGGCTAGTAGTAGTAACATCTAATAGTACATATAGCGCATGCAAATTTAGGTAGGAAACGAGGTACCTCAAGATAGTAAGTCTAATTGGTTAAACACCCTTGCTGTTTGTACCTACAGGGATCCGTCGCGAGAATGGGCACTAGAGGGATAGACGGCGCCTTCTCTGTGCCTGAAAAGATGGGGCGGGCGGATCCGCTTGCGGGGCTTACGCGCTGTACGATCGATCCTCTGGCAGGACAGAGCCGTTGCAGGTTGGTGAGATTCACTAAGATTAGCTTTCCCCGCAGGGTGTTCCAGGCATGTTGCTCCACTGTTTCCTTGCTGACCCACGTCGGCGTCGCGCAATCTCTACCTTACCAAATCCAAGTTCTTCTACGCCCAACCAAACCCATCCGATTCGAAAATCTGCCTTGGTGCCAATGAAGCTGTGGGGAATAGGCCAGATGTAAGTCAAACACTACCAATTGGTCTTACTCACACATATTGCTACCATGCTGCAGCCTCATTCTATCATTTTCCCGATCCCTGACGAGCATAGCCACGCAATCACCAACACTCACATCACCCCCTTTCGAGTTCAGGTCGTACCTAGGTTCGAGCCATGCCATGCAGGCTGCGAAACCATATTCAAAGCCCTTTGCCGCTCGATAGTGAGGCTGTCTAGCATAGCCATCTGATCTACACCGCTACATAGAGCCAATAACGTCCGATCTTCCTCTCGAGAGTTACAATCATGCTACCCCGCTTTCAGAAGGGAGAAGCCCAAAGGCAGGTCTTGGGCTGGCAGAGTCAGGCGTACGCGACACGTCAAAACTTATGAAGCCCTGTAACATTAGGCACCCTAAAGGCGTTCGCCTAAGTGCCGAACTGTTGCCGGAAGACATCCAATGTCAGGCAGACTAAATATATCGTCTGAACATACTTCTTATCAGTCTAACGATGCTACGCCAAAAATGTCTAGTTAATAAGCTGTGTTTATACTAGTGCTAGTTGATATCACGATCGCTAACACGTATATCCCGACAAGCCCTGATCCGAACGGTCGATCTCCTCACAGCATATCATTTGGTTCGGCGACTGCATCAACGGCTACTAAAGACGTTGTCAAGATGGAGCCATTTCACGTAGACGACGAAATGGCCACTTTACTTGGTGGTATGGAGGATGAGGACCTACAATCTTTCGCGGAACTGCAAGATTTAGCAAACAACGAACAGATCGAGTTATACATATATTCCCATTTCCTAATATTCACCAAAACACAATCGACGGAATGCCTTGACCAAGCCATTCAGCAAATGGAAGGATGGCTCGCAGTCACGCCTACAGACCACCCGGACCGTACCCGTCGATCTCATGTTCTTGACATGCTAGTAGCTAGGAAGCACCAATACAATCTTCTCTTAGAAGACATGTCTACGCTTCTAAAGAGCCAGTAAGTGCTTCGAATTACTAAATAGTAATAGCTTTAAATAGAGATAAGTGCTAACACATTAGTTATATAACAGTCGAGATTCAAGATCAGAAAACACTGATATGCATATAAGTCTTTTAGATGATCAAGCAACAAGGCTGGCAAAGACTTATGAGCGAACTGGTAGTTTGAGAGACCTAAACGAAGCTATTCGAATTATGGACCAGGCAATAGAGATGGCTGGAGTATATATCCAACCTTTTATGTTAAGTAACTTAGGAGCAATGCTCGGCATGCGATTTGAACGCACAGGATCTATAGACGACTTAAACCGTGCTGTCGATATTGCCGACCAGGCAGTCGACGCTACACCTGCAGACCACCTTGGTCGAGCTGGCTGGTTGAACAACCTTGGAAACTTGCTCGGCAGGCGATTTGAACGCACAGGATCTATAGACGACTTAAACCGTGCTGTCTATATTGCCGACCAAGCAGTCGACGCTACACCTGCAGACCACCCTAATCAAGCCATGTACTTAAACAACCTTGGAAACAGGCTCGGCACGCGATTTAAACGCATAGGATCTATAGACGACTTAAACCGCGCTGTCGATGTTGCCGACCAGGCAGTCGACGCTACACCTGCAGACCACCCTAATCAAGCTATGTACTTAAACAACCTTGGAAACAGGCTCGGCACGCGATTTAAACGCACAGGATCTATGGACGATTTGAACCGTGCTGTTAACGTTGCTGACCAGGCAGTCGACGCTACACCTGCAGACCACCCTAATCGAGCTGGCCACTTGAACAACCTTGGAAACAGGCTCGGCATGCGATTCGAACGGACAGGATTCATAGACGACTTGAACCGCGCTGTCGATGTTGCCGACCAGGCAGTCGACGCTACACCTGCAGACCACCCTGATCGAGCTGCTATATTGAACAACCTTGGAAACAGGCTCGGCACGCGATTTAAACGCACAGGATCTATAGACGACTTAAACCGTGCTGTCTATATTGCCGACCAAGCAGTCGACGCTACACCTGCAGACCACCCTAATCGAGCTGTGTACTTAAACAGCCTTGGAAACTTGCTCGGCACGCGATTCGAACGGAAAGGATCTATAGACGACTTGAACCGTGCTGTCAATGTTGCCGACCAGGCAGTCGACGCTACACCTGCAGACCACCCTGATCGAGCTGGCCACTTGAACAACCTTGGAAACAGGCTCGGCACGCGATTTGAACGCACAGGATCTATAGACGACTTAAACCGTGCTGTCTATATTGCCGACCAGGCAGTCGACGCTACACCTGCAGACTACCCTGATCGAGCTGGCTACTTAAACAACCTTGGAAACTTGCTCGGCACGCGATTCGAACGGAAAGGATCTATAGACGACTTGAACCGTGCAGTCAATGTTGCCGACCAGGCAGTCGACGCTACACCTGCAGACCACCCTAATCGAGCTGGCTACTTGAACAACCTTGGAAACAGGCTCGGCACGCGATTTGAACGCACAGGGTCCATGGACGACTTGAACCGTAGGCTCTCCTCGTACGAAGAAGGCTGGCATTGTCTTACGGCTCCCCCATCCATTCGTATCCGTCTAGCTCGGGAGGCCGCCCAAATTCGAGCCTCACAGCTTGACTGGGAAGGTTCAAGCCATCTGCTGCAGCAGGCGGTCGAAACCCTCCCCGACATCAGCCCACGGTGGTTGAAGCATACCGACAAGCAGCATATGCTTGCAGACTTTGCTGGCTTAGCTTCGGCTGCGGCTGCTACCGCCCTTAATGCAGGCAAAGATGCTCATGATGCTTTACGATTTCTTGAGCTTGGTCGCGGTATCATTGCAAGCTTACTAATTGAGACTCGTGGAGATATTTCCGATCTTAAGCAAAAGCATCCTAATTTGGCAGATGAGTTCATCTCCCTTCGGGACGAGATAGACTCACCCGGAGATGATTCATCTCTTCTGAGTTCTATTGATAAAGTGTCTTTTTGGGAATCGCTCTCGAGACGACGTCGTGAAGCGGTGCAGAAACTTGATGAGCTTCGATCGCGGATTCGTGCTCAGCCTGGATTCGAGAACTTTCATCTGCCGCCAAGTATAGACATGTTGAAGGCCGCAGCAGATCCAGATCCTATAATTATTGTCAACCTAAGTCCTTATCGCTGCGACGCATTCATAATCGAGCGCTACCAAGTTCGGGTCTTAAGATTACCTAATCTAACTCTGGAACAAGTCCAGCAACACGCCAAAAAGTTGCAGATATCCCGTCAACTGGCTACTCCCCCTACATCACTACTTGAGTGGCTTTGGGATGTTGTAGCTCGTCCAGTCTTGGACGCACTCGGTTTTCAAGAGCCAATTACCGATACTAAGTGGCCTCGTGTGTGGTGGGTTCCTACAGGACTCCTAAGTCAGCTGCCTCTCCATGCTGCAGGATACCACACAAATGGCAGCTCTGAGACCGTACTAGATAGGGTTATGTCGTCATACGCCTCTACGGTGAAAGCATTGATATATGGGCGCCAACTCCATTTTCGAGGGCCTGCCGGACCAGTCTCTGACCATGCGCTCTTGGTTGCTATGCACGAAACACCAAATCTTCCCGCTAATGGATGTCTTCCATTTACTATAGCTGAAGTAGAAGAGGTAAAGAATCTTTGTCCGTCGCTCCAACTACAGCCAGTCATACCGTCTCTGCGCAAGGATAATATACTCCAGGAACTGCAAGCGTGCAGGATATTTCACTTTGCCGGCCATGGACATTCGGATCCAGCGGAGCCGTCACGAAGTTGTTTACTCCTGGAGGATTGGAATACCAACCCGCTAACGGTAGGAGACCTTCGTGATCACAGACTGCAAGAGAACCCGCCATTTCTTGGTTTTCTCTCGGCATGTTCGACCGGAGCCAACAAGACAGTGAGGCTTGCCGACGAGGGAATCAACCTCATCAATGCGTTCCAGCTCGCGGGGTTCCGGCACGTTGTCGGAACACTCTGGGAAGTGTCGGACATGCATTGTGTTGACGTAGCAAGAGTGCTATACGAGACGTTGCGAGACGAGGGGATGACGGACGTGGCGGTGTGTCGAGGACTTCATCGGGCGGTTCGAGCTCTGCGTGACGGAGGGATCAAGGCAGAAGGGACGAGAGATGCTACATTGATAGGTGTGATAACCGAAGCGCAAGGCGCGACAAACCCCTACTGGATTCCGTATGTCCATTTCGGTGTGTAGAAGTGGCCAGTCATGTTGAGCCAGAGAGATTGCTATCTTGGGAGAACGGACAAATGTTTTGGAATGGTACCATCTTGTGATATACTGGCATTCACTGACGCTGTGGATAGAAGAGGTGGATTAGACGTTATGGCAAGGCGGGTAGGTTGCGGCTTGAGAAGAATTGTCCTGCTATATAGCGCGAACGAACAAGTCCATTGTTTTTTGTGTCATATCTTCCTCGAGTTGGATCCAATTGCTGAAGTGAATAAATGTGGTATGCCTGGCGTAATTTCCCCCTAGTTTCTGGTTGATGTCTCGCCGCTCGGCCACTGGCTGACGCACCTCGAGCAATCAATAGCCAGCCAGTTCAATATAGCAGGGGTTATACGCTTCCTATGAAGAACCTTCTGGACGAGAGCCTCTCGAATTGCCAACTCTCAATATGTATGTTGTATTATCACACCTTGCCAGAGTATAAGAAAGTATACGTGCGTACATATTCTTTGAGCTCTGCTGTAGCGCGGTGTTTTTCTGTTGTAGCGGCATGATGATTCCCACATATCTATCTAGATCTCGACAGCCAGATGTTGTGGTCGACTAAGCCCCCGCCTAGTCTTTTTGGCAACTGCTAGATCCTGCTGTAACTTCTTCATATTCTTTTAGATATGATCAATGCGTTCATACGTGACTGGCGCTGGAATTGTATGATATCTGGGATCGATTTTTTGATCGCATGTTCTGCTCCTACTATCTTAGGATATGATCCCCCGGCCCGCCGATTATGTTGTTATAGCCGAAGACGTACGCCAGCGCTATAGGATCGTTGATATAAGCTATGCTTGGCACGCGTCCAGACATTGCATAAGCTGTATCCTTTTCCAGTTGCGTCTTGGGTCGGCCAAATAAGGCCTATAAAGCACTAGCAGAAAAAATCTTTCCGTACCTCAGAAGGACTGTTGATATGGAGTCAGTCTGTCGTAGCAAACTTCAGGACCTAACCTAGTAGGTTACACTGACGCTAATTAAGCTGGAGATCGTAGAACGCGCAGATCTACTTCGTAATAGGTGATCAACGTCAGCAGCGCGCCTCTAAGCTAGAGCTCAAAGCGCTAAGCCACTGCGTTGACCTCCTGCGAGTCAAAACAGAAAGGCGAAAACACTAGCTACCAGAAAAGATAACTGGAGCACTGCTAAAGGACAAATTCTTTGCCTTCCGCAGCGTACTAGGTTTGGAGTAAGTAGGCAGCGTAAAGAGTAGCAGATGGTCACGTGAATCACCACGTGACCAGCCACAGACCTGCACCCCATAGGGCCGCAGATAACTCTTGACACACAAACTATTACCCTCAATGTAAGCGCACTCCATGCCAACAGATACCTTTGGAAAGGCCGTAACAGAATCTCACTACAAGGTGCTTTCCCCTTTCCCACCCTCCCTCAGAGTCAGTGGGAGCAAGGACCACTTAACCCATCGGGCTACCATTACCCCCTGCGAACCTCCCGCCCGAAGAGTGAACCCTTGCATTCACCCTGTCTTATCACTATCTCCGCCCAAAGTCAATCCTCGAGCTGCACACTACCTCCGCTCTGGTAATAGGAACGACTGGGCAGTCCGCGAGAGGTTGGCTCTGGACCTGTAGGCCCGAGCCTTGACGGTGCAGTGCACGCACTGACAGATGCCCTCTGGGAGCAAGCCCACTAAGTCGTCCACAGGCGCGCCGCTCATGAGGCTTCACGGAGGTCAAATCGCTCACCCGATCGGACCTGTGCTAAGGGCACACCCGTTGGCCCATGTGCGGTAGCCTGGAGACCTAAAAAGGGCACTCCCTTACTATATTTTCGAGTCGACCAGAAGTGGGAAACGGTGTACAGGGCACGACGTCTCCACTCGGCACATGACTGCGAAGCCTAACGCCGGCGTTCTCGGAGATCACCCTCACCTGAGCGTCGGCAGCCCCCAGACCCAGAAACGGCAGCTACTGAGCAGCGTTCCACAGAGGACAAAAGGCATCTCTTGGAACCATCAGCGTCACTACTACTCAATAACCCGCTTTTTCCCACAGAGTTTTTCATCTTGGTTTTGGACCGGTGACTGATAGTAGCAGCCCCTGCATGCCCCCATCACGGTCTAGTGTATCACTCCACTGAGGCATGTCTCAGCGATCCAGAAGGGCGGAAGAGACGGCACTGCAGGTCATCCTGCGTCACTAACTCAAGCCTCACCTTCGTTAGCCAGCCCAAAGAGCAACCGGAGTTGGTTCTGAACCGCCCTGATGCCTACTGTTGGCTTTGGCCGCCTACTGGCACTGCCTAGCTGTCGCCTGCCAGAACAAGAAGACGTCTGACAGACACCGCTCTTCCTAGATTTAGTACTATGATGTAGCACTACTAAAGGAGGGAGGCGGACTGCTACACACTTCGTCTGGGGTTACAGGGTCTGCAGCACTTCTATTGCAGTCATGATGACTACAACAGCGCCAGTTGAAGTGGTCAACAGTTGCCATACAAGATATAGAACAAGATATTTTATATTGCCATTTGACAATACTGCCCTCCCTGACGGCAGCAACATTGGCGGGTGACTGAGTGTTCCTCTCCGAGCCCCCGGGTTGCGCACAAATAGTGTTGGTCATAGGTGCTCACTACCCCCAGTTCCCTCCGATCCCCCGGTTCCCCTCCGATCCCCCAGTTCCCCTCCGAGCCCCCGGTTCCCCTCCAAGCCCCCAGTTGCGCACAAATAGTGTTTACTCAGTCACCCACCAATGTTGCTGCCGTCAGGCAGTGCTCCCCCCAGGTGCTCACAAATAATACTGCCCATAAATGCTTACTGCTCCAGTTGCTCACAAATAGTGTTGCCCCCAGTGCCCTCTCGTGTTATCCTAAAACCATCACAAACTACGTTCTCCCCCGGATGCCCACTAGCCTTATTATCCCCAGTCACCGACTAGGCGGTGTTGCCCCCTATTACCCACTGGCCTTGTCGTTCCTAGCCACTAAGCAGATCATGGTAACCCTTCACTACTAGGCCACTACACACCACTGAACCTCCTCACCAAGGTGCGTAGCAATGCAGTTGCACTAGTTGTCAGGAGCATCACGAGTCCGCTAGCCCTCTATATGACCGCCGTAAGGCAGGTCTACAGGTTGGTCACCAGCCAGTACAGTGGTATGCATCCACTAAAGCACACCCCAAGGCCTCACTGAGTGCAGTAACGCAGTCCTGACGGCGATCTAACCCAAGGAGTCAATGACTCCTTTATATGCCCACCGACCTCCGTTGGGTCTAAAACACGGCTCAGAGGGTTCCCGTTCAGTTAGGGCAATCCCGATAAATTATTTGTATGGGATTTTTTGGATTGTGACTCACGAAGCCACTTTTTAGGTCTGGCGAGAGGCACGCAAGCATACTTAGTCAAAATCATGCATCGCACCAATTGATCACCGCTAGGTGGCATCACCCCTACTTGCTCCCAACCCTCTTATGAACGTTGCTGCCCCAGTTGCCCACCGGTGTTATCCTTTAACCACTACTATATAGTAGTGCCCCTAAATGCCTACTGGTCATTGCCCTCAGGTGCCTGTTAGCACTGGCTCCAGCTGCTATTCATTATCAGTAGTGACATGCATCCCACTGCCGGCATCGATCCTACATACTAATAGCTACTCTGAGGGACGTGGACGTCATGTTACCCTGCACTGCTAGGTCACTTCAATGCTGTTATGCCTCCCTAGAGGTGTGTATAGCAGTGTAGTGACCCAGCTATCAGTAGCAACACGAGTCGCTAAGCCCTCAGTATCAACGCTAGAAATTATGCCCACGGCCGCTATAAGGCAGGCCTCCAGGCTGGTCACCAGCCAGTACAGCGCCTGGCACCCACGAGAGTTACCTATGGCAGCCCTGGCGGCAATCCAACCCGAGGAGTCATCGACCCCTTCATGTACCCACCGGCCTCAGTTGGGTTCGAAACATGGCTCAGAGGGTTCCCGTCCAGTTAAGCCATTTCCGATAAATTATTTGTATGGGATTTTTCAGATTACGACTCACGAAGCCATATTTTAGGTCCGGCGAGAGGCACGCAAGCATACTTAGTCAAAATCATGCATCGCACCAATTGACCACCGGCCACTACTGACCTTACTAAGGACCACTAAGTCACAACACTGAAGCACCACTAAGGTCTACTAAGCAAGACCCTTAGCACAGCCACTACAAGGCACTGCATGGCACTACGTCAATCTATATTCGAGAGAAAGTCTCGAGAGGAGCTACCCCTGGTAGAAGTCTACCTTATACAACAGGGTAACCGATACCCTAAAGTAGAGGGTAACGCCTAGAGCAAGCTTTTCACTACTAAGGCAGCAATTTCTTAAACCAAGGCATCTACCCTAGGACTAAGAAAATCTACCCCTAGCAAATGTCACGATCCTTATGTAGGCGTTAAAGAGTTTATTGATTCTATAGACGAAGATTTTAAAGGAAGAAAAAAAGGTGTTAAATAGCCTCTATTTATAAATAGCTTACAGAACCAAAATATAGCCAGTATGCTACGCAATAGTAAAAATGCGAAGATAATATATATATGACAATGGATGGGCCAAAGGCCCATGCATGGTGTGGGATGTAGATATGCAGTCCTAATACGCTCTTACATAAGTAAAGGTACGCACCTCATGCAAGCTGTGACAGCCTTGGCATGCTAGTCGGTCTAGCCTCGCCTGTCAATGGCCCTCATGCCAACGGCAACAATGGTAGTCTCATGTCAATGGAGGCATACGCACAATAATAGCAGTCAACGGACAATGGCACAATAGCAACTGTAGCCACCATTCCAGAGATTAGCCGTAATTCTGCCAGCAGAATGTGGGAGGAATATGTCCATATGGTTTAGCTGCAAAGCCCTGTCTTAGATTCCTATTCTTTAGCTTTAGATCTTCCCCCGAACTTAGGGCATAGTTGGTCTTTGCACCCACCGCCTTTCCTTGTATCTATGACAATCATTATCATCATCATCGTCCTCCTCGGAGGGAGGGACCAAAACGAACTCGTTGAAGAGCCGTTTGGCCTCCTTAGCTCTTGCGGCGCGCAGGGGTTGACCGATCATGAGGTCGGCCGCGCGACCCTCACGCAAGGCATCCGGGTTGGCTATAAGGTGGCGGAGGGCGCGGCGGAGCGACAGGATTGTCTATAGGCACGTCAGGGGTGCTGGAGCAGGAGAAACAGGGTAGCAATACTCACTAGTTCGCGATAATCGGTCCTGCTTAACACTAGGTCAATTAACTGATTCGACATCGGCACTAGAAAAGGGTCCCTATAGGAAAGAGAGCTTGGCAATGTGATTCAGCTGTGCAGTGAGCATTGGAAACGCCTTACATGGGGCGATAACTGTGGTTACCGGCAGCGCACCGTTGGTAGCGGTGACCGCGGGAATTACCGGTTTCGAAGCACCCTGGGTTTAGGCGACCAGCCAAGGCACTTCGAACGCACCCCTTGCACGGGTGCTTTCGTCGGGCCACAACAACCCGTCCCTTCTTGGTGCGAACCAAGACAGGAGCTGGCTCCGTCGAAGAGCTTCCGGAGGACAACTCTTCAACATCCTCGCCAACCACATATGCGTCCTCAGACCCGGGCGAGGGGTCCTCAGACTTAGTGGTGTCGCCGTCTTCCGAGGAGGACGACGCCGCGAGGGTGATAGAACCTGTGTCTACCGTACCGTGGGTGGCTGCACCCTTGTTCTTGGAGCTGCGAATTCAGGGTTAGCAGATCACAGAGCAAGGAAAGGGGCATATAGAACTTACAAGAGGCGGTGGTATTCGGCTACTAGACTGGCTAAAGGCGCGGTCAACTTGTCAATCGACGACGAGAGAGACGACGCGTCAGAGACGGCAGCGTCGTTCTCGATCTCGATCTCGTTGTCGATTTTGGGGGCGACGGGGGACCTGTGGCGACGCTTCTGTCGTCGCGATCGCTTCTTCTTAAACAACGGCAAAGTTGTCTCTTCTCCTAAAGGGAGCAGCTCCGGCTCTGGCTCCGGCTTGGTCTCAGTTTCTGTGGCCATCTTGACCTTCTTGGCATTCTTCTTGGTCTTGGTCTTTCTTTTTCTTTTCCTTTTCTTCTCTATTACGGGCAGGACTGGTTCGTCCGCCGGGAGCGAGGATCGGAAGGGAGGGGGAGGAGAGGGGGAGGCGGGCCAGCAGCGGTGACTACAACGTCACCGTTCATTCTGAAAGCAAGCTTGTCAGCAAAAATCAACAGAGTCAGAGCGGGACAATGCACTTGCGTAGATATTTCTTGACCCATTTAGGCTAACTGTAGCTGCGACAATGTTAGCACCAAACTAACAATTGAACGATTGCACGCATGCAATACAACTTCCACAATAAGGAAGTACCTACAAGATCATATGCGAAAGTAGACAAACAAACGCGACTATGCTAAATGAGGCGTTGTGTACAAGGCTATAGCCTACTTTCTGGTGTTGAGGCGTGTGCGATCACAATATATATAGGTACATGAGGGTATAACGCACATGTATTATACATACTGCCTACAAACTAGTAGCAAGGACGAGATTACGAGCGCTGCAATTAGCTAAATCCCAATTGTATGCTCTAGTTACTACAACAAATCCGTTCATGCTAAGGGGTAAACTACGGCGGCGTAGCATATGGTTTTTGGCGTGAAAATGCACACCCAACGCAAAGCAAGCACAGCATAGCACACTTCGCGATCATACTGATCTAGAACAACGTTTTAAAACCCTGAGCTCGGAAACGAAGTCCATATGATCCCAGAGCCTCGGATTTAGAATTACATGCTCTAAGCTCAGAAATAGAAAATATAGTATACTCTGTTATGTAACAGCCTTACCACTTGCGAGCTCCCAAGCTATAGATTCCTCTTTGATACACCCCTTAGCTGCAACAGGCAAGTGGTAAGGCTGTCACATAACAGAGAAATCTAGGCCCCAAGAGCTTGCAAGTAGCAGCCACGTGCTCTGCGTTAGAAAGGCCACTTTAGGAGCGCCCTGAGCAGGCAAATTAGCACCAGGTGCTCTGCACCTAGCATGCCATTTCCTGTGCTCTAGAGCAGAAGAATACAGGGAGCAGCAAAATGCAGATCTGCCGCTTAGGGAGCTGTAAAAGGCATGCAAGCACGCAGCTACATATACTCTAGATATATGTAGATATGCGGTCCTAGTATAGCCTTATGTAAGCAAAGATACATACCTCATGCAAGCTATGTCATCTACATATATAAATGGCAGGGCTATTAAATAGAAGGGGTCAATAGCACTATAGTGCTACGTTTGTATGCTCACCTATAACTACCTATCGATCTCCATGGCTGCAATCAATGCAATGCTATGTACCAACAGGTAGGTTACATATAATAGATAGAGAAATTAAAATTTAGCATACTTGATATCAACACAAGAATTTCGCCTTCTATAATTGTCGGTTAATTACAGCATACGGGTTACTATTACAATTTCCTTTGATGGTTCTTCACTTGCTCGGCCGGCCTAAGATAGATTAGGCATGTGCCCCGAGCCGGTTTTAACTAGCATACTGCAGTCGTCGAGTCCAAGCCCTACAAGCTGCAGACTAAAGAATCTAGTTTACCAGACTAAACAGCTAAATAGGTGTGTTTCAATGGTATTCCAGACATTCTCTATCCAGAATATGGTGTGTTTTACCTACATACATACATACATATCTACCTACCCAGGTAGGTTATCTACCTCTTGGTTCTGCTCATGGCTGTTTTTAAGCGTGTATGGAATATGTGGCACAGCCATGCGGGGAGAGCTGTAATTAGAAGCAATGTAGGTTAGCTGTTTGTTTGGAGGCGAGTATCGGGAACCAACCAAAATGCCAATCCTTTGCGCCTTCACCAGCGTAGGAAGGTGTCTCTAGCACGCAAAAGATATGCTATCCAGTCATCTTTCTCGCAACTGTATGGTTGTGAATGCCTATAACAAAGCTGTGTCGTTGCGGGGATGATTCCTCCCATCTCGCGTAGCAATCAATTGAAACTATTGTACACCAGCAGCAGTACAGCTGCATCATCCAACCAAACCAATTGCATAGCCCGGACACAACTCTCCCCTGCATTACCATACGCGCCCGGGTTTACGTCAAAGGCTCCTGAATCTAAGGGGATAGCAGCCAATGATCAGTTGTGCGTGAGGGATTGTAGATGCCCAGACTAGAAGGAAACTCGTCCTTTTCCTCGCCTGGTTGGTCTCTCTCGATCCTCTTGCCTTAGTCTAAGAACGCGATAGAGCCTCAGGAACCATCTGCTTCGTTCTCTTCCCTTGTCTCTTTTCCGACTTCCTAGATATCTTTAGCAATCTTGAAACTGCTTCTGTGGTGATTTTGCTCTGCCAGTGCCAGCGCATTTGAAGAGGCGTCGGTGTTTGCAAGCATCCAAGTACCGTTGTTGCACAGACCGCTCCCAATAATTGCCTACTACCTACCCCGTACCAGGAGGCCGTACCTAACTTATAACCTTATCTGGAGCCCTTGATACCAACTTATTACTGTACCTAAAATTACCTTAGGTACCTCATTAGATCTGGTACGCCATCCGACCGCTCATTACAGGCAAACCTTCCACCTTTTTATTTGCTACTTCAATCAAAGGCGGTATCCATAGCTGGCTGCTTAGCTGGTAGGTCCGCTGTCGACAGAACTCCTACGACTTAATAATACCTAGTCTTAATTGCTTGCTCATTTTTGCCGTTCTATTCATTCCATTCTATCTATCTGGTGCGTCAATTCCAATACTGGCTAGATTGTCTCTCAACAAACGAACGGCAAAGCTAACACTAGGCTCTGATAGCGTATAGTTCCAACTGACCGTGTCTCGGGTGTTTCGTTCTGTTCGGATTTATTGTGGCCCTCATCTCGCCCTCACTGCTATAAATGTAATGTGCTATGATAGATCACGACCTTTAGAAAAAGCATTGCACTACGAAGAACGTTCGACGCCGCAAAAACAACCAAGTGGACCTCGTTACGAAATAATCGCTGTTCGCTGTTACTACCGGATCCTAATTCGACCTCTCGTGAATTTCTTGTCACCGCCCTCTTTAACTTCCAACCTACTCTGTCTCCACCTGGAAAGCCGGACTGGGTCCTGGATGCCTGGGAGAGGAGCTGAGGCCAACCGTTTGCTATGCCCGAGTCAGAGTCAGTCTTTACGACCACAATAAGGATTTGGCTATGAGTGCGGATCAACCGACTACCAGGTAGGTTATGGTCCGAAAAGGGAACTTCTTTTTTCTTTGCTCTGCGTTTTTTTTCCGTGGTCCCAATCTGTTACCCCTACTCCGTATATTCCCTGTAACCAGAGGACAGGTATAGCTAATAAAAATGTTGTTTACTGCCATTTAGTCCCGGTGAAGAAACACCAACATCCGCCCAATTCCCCCAATCTACACCTATACTCGATACGCCGAAGGTCAGTCGGGGAAATTTCGACGACCCGTCTGACTGGACACCACGCTTCGCCGAGGAATATTCTGTCTTCAATAATACGCCGGGAAACCTGCGGGGCACATCTGGCCCGTTCCCCGAGCCAGCTCTCTCTGCATCGTATCAGTCTTTTTCCGGCCACAAGAGATTGCTCTCTGCTGAGAGTGTAGCTATCGAATTCGTGTCACATGCCAATCAGTTGTCACCAACATCAACCTTAACTTTCCCGCCGGTTGACCCTTCTCATTGCCTGCCGTCGTCTCCCACTGTGATCCGTCCCTTTCCAAGCCCAGTAGAAACCCACCTGCAGAACCCGAAAGTCTCGCAGCAAAGATCAGGCAAGAAGGCTCGCCGTGGGACACTGATAGAACCAATTCCCCAGACAGCCACTCCTCCACCATCGGCTCGTAAGGGTGAACGGCGGCTTGCCCCGAAGCCGCAATCAGACAGTATGCAAAATGACGAGTTCGAAAGTGACTTCGTGGCCGATGCTCCACACCAGCAACCACATATGCTCGGTGCCTTTAGTGCTCCTCTGGATATGTTTGGGATCTCTTTACCTGCCACTACCGCTGCACCAGGATTCGACGATGCGCAGTCATTCTGGGACCCTGGCATGGGGGGAATGGATATTGACTTCTCCATCCCAGTCGCCAATTCCTTTCAAAACGCGGGCCATAGGCCAATGGACTCCATGGACTCCTTAGACTGGGGGAAAGCCAACGAGATGTTTCAGGAAACGAATGTGGCGCCTCCTCAAAACCAAGAGAACAACCCGCCACAGAAGAAAGAGCGCTTGATCGCGCCAAAACCGACTGCCATGCCCAATGTAGACACAAGTATGACAGACGCACACGTGTATAATCATTCCTTTCATGTGCCGGCCGACGACCCCTTTGCGACGCTTAACCCAGCCGGCGGCGTAGACCCGGGCCTCCTACTCACACGCCCTCCATCATCATCCAATATGGAGCTTGCTGCTTTTGATCCTATGGCCCAACCTATCCTGATGAATTCATTGCCATCCCCGCAACCACCTCCGGCACTCCCTAAAGAACTGAAACGTGGGCAAGTGCGGCGCTCTGCCAGCACAAGGGAAGTCAGCAAGGCCCAGATTGACCAGCAGCCTCCTATTACCTCCCCTGTCAAGACCGCAAGTCGGCCGGGGCTTCTTCGGAGTGCTAGCGAAAATAGGGGGCGAAAGCCCATGAACCGACCTGGAACCATGTCCAACCTGGTGCCTGCTGTTCGTAATGGCCCACCGGCAAGTACAACTCGCTCAGCTTCTCAGGGGTCACGAACAAGTAGAAAGACATCACCTCTTAAAATTCATCAACGATTATCTAGTTTAAGTTCCATTCCAGAACATAACGGGCCTCGAGCTCGTACATCAGTTCGATTTACCATCGATTCGAGAGGCCGGGCCCGTGCTGAAACAACGGTAATTGTGGACGAGGATGACCAACAAACGCCCTCGGGCAGACGGCGTCGGCGTGAGGAGCGACGGAAAGAGTGGGAGTCGTCCGAGGACGAGTCTTCATCCACTGACGATGAACCTATCATTATCCCGAGCAGGAATTCTTCGTTTGCACTCCCAGAACCTAGAAGACCAGCGTACTCTCGCCCTTCTCATACGTCACAACGAAGCTTCAGCGAGCAGAGCACAAGTAGCCTTGGCATATATTATGCCGATCCCAGCTCTTCTCAAGGAGACAACGAAAGCGAGGCCGAAACGGTGATGAATGTGTCAGTGGGTAGTAAGAACCGCGGAGATGCTCTGAGCGAGCTGCGCAAAGTGCGTGAAGACCGACAGAAACGAATGCCGCCTTTGAATACCAACCACCACTTCACATCGGATGGGCCATTTAGCGCTAACTCGACCATATCCCCCACTAGCATTGGAGAGAGGCCGTTCCCTACGCCGTCAACGAATACGGGCAATCAAATCCGGTGCGTTTGCAACACCACCTTGAGCCAGATCAATGGGGATGGCTACATGGTGCAATGGTAAGTTCATTCGTCTTCCTCGACCTTCAAAGAACTGTACGGGGGACTGACACGAAGACCGCTAGTGAGTCTTGCGAGATGTGGCTGCATGGCAGATGCGTTAAAATCACTCGACAGACACTTCCACGTGTCTATATCTGCGCGTTTTGCGCCAACACGCCCAACGCCCACGGCGTTCGCGGTAGAGGGATGCGCAGGGCCGCCGGTGAGCAGAACCCTCGCAATTCGTCCCCGTTAGCACATAAATCGGTTCGGTCTTTCCGATGACACAGAGTTTATTATCTGAACGGAGACGGGTAAACTGGAATTGGATGACTTGAGGAACGATGATAATGGGGGGTAGAGCCGCGCAGCACCATTTCGATCTGGTTGCTTAGAAAACGAACGGGTCACCCCTCCACGAGGTGTGGATGTCTGCCGAGGAATAGTAGCTTATGAGGGCAATTCAAGCATAGCTTATGATACCCGATTGCATATTCATGAATATGGAACGCGAACAGAGGGTGCTGGTAAACAGTGGCAGAGAAATACTACGATACGATATTGATCAGGATGTGATTATACAGCGCTTGAATTATAGTGAGCTGAAGCGAAGATTCTTTCCAAGCAACCTTTCCACCGCATACGATACCTAAACATAACATTGCGTCTACTCGAGGCCGGATGGGCCACATGATGAGTGGTCTATCAGCCTAGTGCCTCTAACCTAGATTAGCAATGTTTGCAACTTCCTGGACTAGGGAGAGACCAGATCAAGGCCGTCAAAGCGGCATTCTCGTGCGTCGGTCAGTCAGAGCAGTGTCAATCTGAAATGCAACCTCATTAATTACATGCAGAAGATTGCTAAGGGTCGCTGCCGGCCCCTAGACCACGCTACTTTCTGCTTGAAGCCCGGCTAGTCTCATCACTTTGATATCTTTCTATGTTAGTAAGGTAAGTATTAGCGAACACGTTGCACTGAGCTCCCTTGATAATGATCGACAACTTGTCACAAATCCGGCTCGTAGAAATTATGACAGTAGGACTTTCCAGGACTCTGATAGCCTGCTTGCTTGCCTACCATCGCCGATTTCGGATGGTGGGGTAGTGCTACGCAAAGTACCGAGCCTTCCACTCTCCAAATTGACGGCGGGGCATGTGTGTGTATTCTGGACCAAGTCTACAACTTTCGGAGGCTTTGAATTCGATCCTTTTTCTCTCCCTTTTTATTTGTACGGTGGAAATAAGTCTGAGAGCTTGAACAAAAGGGCATTCAAATTTGCGGACTTGGATTCTTTTACTTTGGCACTTCTTCACTAAAACAGATTTTATTAGGTTTTATCCTTTCTAATCGCACGTTCCGGCAAGCTGTCTCCGCATTCCTAACTGGAGCTCCCCCACCATGTCAACATACAATATTGTCGTCTTCGCAGGCGACCACTGCGGTCCTGAGGTTGTTGCCGAGGCTGTTAAGGTTTGGTTTCACCTGCTTTAACTTTGGGACGAAAGGTACAAAATGTTACTGACATGATTAAAATTGCAGGTCCTTAAAGCCGTCGAGGCCAATAGCTCTGCCGGTGTGAAGTTTAACCTTCAAGATCACTTTCTTGGTGGTGTATGTCCTATCCTCTTTCCTTTCTCTCACTATCTCGCATACGCTCTTTCTCTTTCCTATATTTAGCCCGCGAGTCTTTCCCCTCACTGTAACAAAAAGAAAAACAAAAAGAAGAACAGAAGCTACTGGAAAACGCCAACGTAACACGATAGTTGTATTAACCGTTTCTACAGTGCTCCATCGACGCCTACGGCACACCCCTTACCGATGACGCCCTTGAGGCTGCCAAGGCGGCCGATGCCGTCTTGCTCGGCGCCATCGGCGGACCGCAATGGGGCACGGGCGCCGTTCGTCCGGAACAAGGTCTCCTGCGCCTGCGCAAGGAGATGGGCACGTACGGCAACCTACGACCCTGCTTCTTCCCTTCGGAGTCGCTGGTAGCCTACTCGCCCCTCAAGGCCGAGATATGCCGTGGCACCGACTTCACCGTCGTGCGCGAGCTGACTGGCGGCATCTACTTCGGTGACCGCAAGGAGGATAATGGCGATGGCTTCGCTCTGGACACGGAGCCGTACTCGCGCGCCGAGATCGAGCGCATCGCCCGTCTCGCTGCTCACCTTGCCCTCGCACACAGCCCGCCCGCTCCCATCTGGAGTCTCGACAAGGCCAACGTTCTCGCCACCAGCCGTCTCTGGCGTAAGGTCTTCACCGAGGTCATGGCCAACGAGTTCCCCCAGCTCACCCTCAACCACCAGCTCATCGACAGCGCCGCCATGATCATGATCAAGAACCCCCGCGGTCTCAACGGCATCGTCGTCACCAGCAACTTGTTCGGCGACATCATCAGCGACGAGGCCAGCGTCATCCCCGGCAGTATCGGCCTCAGCCCCAGCGCGAGCTTGAGCGGTATCCCCGACGGCGAGAGCCGGTGCAACGGAATTTACGAGCCCATCCACGGTCAGTATTTGGCCGCTCACTCTTCCTCTCATCCCTACCGGGTTATGAGCGAATTGATACTAATAGGATGTCGTTTTAAATAGGTTCCGCACCCGATATCTCAGGCAAGGGCATCGTCAACCCCATCGGCACGATCCTGTCAGTGGCCATGATGTGCCGCTACTCGCTACGGCTACCCAAGGAGGCCAACGCAATCGAGCAGGCAGTCAGAGATGTGCTGGACCGCGGCGTCAGAACCAAGGACCTCCTAGGCAACACCAGCACAAAGGATATGGGCGATGCTATCGTCGCCGAGCTTGTCAAGATATTGAAGGAATAAGAACAGTTTCGTCAAATAGCCGAAAAGAAAAGGGACTTTCGAGGTGGATGAATGAAAAAAAGAGTAAAATGGTAAAAAGCAAAGCTTGATTCGTGTTGGCGTAGATTTTTTTTATCTTTCTGTGGTATAAGCCTGGGTAGGACACAGCTCTCTCTCTTATCTCATGAAATCATGCAACTTGTTCAAAATAGCCGGAGTGATCAGCGATGCATACAGAAACAGAAATAGAAAGAAACGTTTTGTTCCCGTCATTTTTTATATCTTGATCATGATCAAATAAGGAACCGCGCTGATTATTTTCTGCCTGCTAAATGTAATTACGGTGTATAATAACTCGTGCTTCTCTAACTTGTGGAGGTTCGTTCACTTGCTTTGCTTTGTAGCCGTGCGAATGAAAAATAGATAGATAGTATTCATGCCTCCGTTCTTCTTACAGTACCTGGCTGCGCCAAGTTTGTACCATTGTTTATTTGTGGCAGGCGCCAAACCATACCAGAAACGCCGTGCTATGCAATAAAAGATTTCCCTGTTGTAGGGATCCGGGCTGATAATATGCCTGAGACGCTCTAAACCATGAATCTCTCGACAAGCGAGACCCAGCTGTGCGGTCTATATTAGGTTGTCCTCTCTGTCTCTCATCCACCCTGAGAGCACCAAAACCTCAGTCATCCCTCGCTTTCCCTTCCGGTCCCTTCCCACCCCATCTCTTGCCTCGTCTCGTCTTCTCTTCGACTCGATAATACATTACCCCTAAGCCCGATCCCAGCTATCTCTATCTCCGTCCAGGACCCCCACTCCGACCCTCCCCGTCTCCTCCCCTAGCACCACCGCCACCGCGACGATCGGAAGCAGATATCCCGGTAGCAGCAACAACCCTCGCGGCATCTTCCCTCAGCTCGGGCATCGCGCTCTCGATCTCGCTCGCGAGCACTTTGCCGAACCTGGCAAAGGCAGTCTGCTTCCCGCTCATGAGCTGATTGCCCCTCCGCACAAGCTCCACGAACTCGCGCGTGTAGATGTCCGGGTTCCGGCCGTTGTCGACGTATTGCACCAGCTCCGGGGGCACTTGCGGCAAGGAGCGTGTCGTGGACGTGCGGTAGATTGTCTGCAGGGAGCGCGAGAGGGAGGTGATTTCCGAGGCCAGGACGTCGCGGGAAGTTCGGCTTGACGACGAGGGTGAGGGGGAGGTGGTGGTGGAGGAAGGATGGTTGGGAGAGGAGGAGGAAGGGGGATTGGTGCTGTCGTAGAGTGTCACTTGCACCATTATGTTGTGCAGTGATTGGATCGTGTCTTTGAGTTGTTCTATTGCGCCCGGGATGAGTTAGCGGTTTTGTCTTGTGTACGAGAAATGGCAGTTGAGTTGATTGTCAGCTATGCAGCCCTCTTTTCCTCCTCCTCTTCCTCACATCCGCTCTTCCTCTTTTCCTTTCTCTTTCGCTTGTTCTTTCTGTCTCTTCTTACTCTTCACTTCTCTAACTTCACTCGCGTTGGAAATTCTGTCTTGGGCTGGAGGGGAAGGGTATGAGCAGGGTAAGTGGGATCACTTACGCTCGAGAACATCGAGGTTTGCGGGGTCCATAGGCGCCATGGTCGCGTCGGTCGGTCGGTCAGTCAGCTTGGTTGAATCTTTATTAACTATCCTTCTCTCTTCTATCCCTTTTCCCGCTATTTTTGCTTGTATCGCTTGCTTGTTGGTATGTGTTCTTGGCGGTGTTTTTGATAGCAGTTTGGTTGTTTGTTTGAGTTGTTGCCGAACGAGGAAGATATGTATGGTAGGTATGATGTGAATTGAAATTTAGTTTTCGCGACTATGCAGGTCCTTAGCTTGAGCACGTTAGATAGGTTAGGCACATGCTAAGTGCGTTAAAGTGGCCGTTGGAGGAATCCGCCTTACTCGGCTAACTAGCAAATCATGCAGAAGGTTCTTACCCCGGATTTCAAAGGTGGACCTTACGGGGTGTGGGTCATGGATCCTTACAACACTGCAGTGTTGGATGATGTCGTCTACTACTGTACATTTGGGTACATATGGGGATCAAGCATTAATTTGTGCCTTTGAACTAGATGCAATATTAATGTATGCTTGAGTCAGAATACCTATCCTAGGCCACAAATTATATGTAGTTGAGAAGCCGGTGCACATTAAGGCACAACTTACTTCAAGTTGCATTGCAACGTGCCTCTCCTCTGTATCTCCTAGCGTGAAACAAGACAGTACCTACCTATCTGGAATTTAATGCTTCATTATGTCTTTTATTCCCATAAATCTTTATAATCACTGCAATTGCAAAATTTAACTGTTAGGGATAGGAGGAACAAATATTTTCCATCATTGATCAAATATTTTTGTGCATTACATACAGCTATGATGAAGCAACATGCAGATATGCCGTTAACCCTGTAATTCCTGAAGTACTTTTATGCTCGATGCAAAACAATGTTAACCTAGAACTCCCGATCCCCAGTCCAATGTACACCCTTGTAGAAAATAATCGTCACTTGTCGTTATCGTAACCACAACATTTAGGAAAAACAGCACCTCAACCTTTAGTCGTAGATATCCTCGTCCATGTCTTCAGGTGCAACGTCATCTACTGCATCCTCCTCATCGCTGATCATATCTTCATCGGCTACATCGCTCTCAGGGTGGTTTGCGAGCACCTCAATCTTGTTACCGTTGAGAACAACTCTTGCCGTCTCTCCGTCTCTAATCGCACCGCGCAGGATGAGGACGGCCAAGCGGTTGAGCACCTCCTTCTCAATGAGACGCTGAAGAGGCCGAGCGCCGTATGCGGGTGAATAGCCTGCATTGCCCAAATAATCTTTGGCCTCGTCAGATACCTCGATAGTAACCGAACGACCATTGTCTGCCAGTCGTTTCTGGATCTCATTCAACCGAAGTTCGACAATCTTACGAATCTCACGCCTAGTGAGACGGTTGAAGATGATGATCGAGTTGATACGGTTGAGGAATTCGGGGAGGAAATAGTTGCGCAGCGCGTTCATAACGAGCTCGCGGGTAGTATCATCGATCTTGCCATCTCGTCCAGCAGGCCGGGAAAGGTACTCGGCACCCAGATTGGACGTCATAACGACGATACAGTTCTTCGCGTCAACGACACGTCCTTGGCCGTCGGTAATGCGACCGTCATCCATGAGCTGTAGTAGTACAGTCAGAACTTCCTTTGCCGCCTTTTCTACCTCGTCAAAGAGTAGGATAGAGAAGGGCTTCCGGCGCAGAGCCTCCGTCAGTTGACCGCCAGAGTCGTGTCCAACATAGCCTGGGGGCGCACCGATCATGCGGCTGAGAGAATGGCGTTCTTGGTATTCAGACATATCGAAGCGGATCATTGCCTTCGGGTCATCGAAGAGGAATTCAGCAAGCGCCTTCGTAAGGAGTGTCTTACCCGTACCCGACGGACCACAAAAGAGGAAGCTCGGCGGCTGGTTCGGATTGCTAAGTCCTGAACGTTGCAATCTAATGGCGTTGGACACTGCGTGAACTGCTTCCTTCTGTCCGACAACTGTCTTTGAGAGGGCACGCTCCATATGGATCAGCTTATCCTTCTCCGAGGTCTTTAGTCTTGTGACAGGAATACCGGTCCATCGAGACACAATTTCGTTGATTTGATCCGGGCCGACAACATCCGTAATCATAGCATTCCCAATATTGTCAGGATTCTGGCTGAGAGCAACATCGGCAGCCGCTTTCTCTCTCTCGAGCTTCTTGATGATCTGCTCTTGCTCGGGGATGGCATAGTATTGAAGATCGGCAGCACGAGCATGGTCACCCATACGAGCCGCATCTTCCATCTTGACTTTGAGCTGATCCAATTTGAGCTTCGCCTCCTGAATGTCCTTGCCACGTTTCCTCTCGCTCTCGTATTTCTCGCGCAGAGGTCTAAGTTGCTCTTCGACATTCTCGGCATCTTTCTTAGCTTGCTCAAGACGAGCCTTGGAAGCTTCATCCTTCTCTCTAGACAGGGCATGAATCTCAATCCGCAGTTGTCGCAGTTTTCGCTCAAGTGAATCGATGATTTCGGGCTGAGATTCCCGCGCAACTCGGACAGCAGCCGCAGCCTCGTCAATGAGGTCGACAGCGGAGTCGGGAAGACGCCGGGAAGTGAGATAACGGCCGGCAAGATTTGCGGCGGCGACAATGGCGCTATCCGCAATAGTGACACCGTGATGGACTTCGTACTTCTCCTTCAGACCTCGCAAAATGGAGATGGTTTCGGCAATCGTAGGCTCCTTAACGATGACCTGTTGGAATCTGCGCTCGAAGGCGGCATCTTTCTCGATGTACTTTCGGTACTCGGCAAGAGTGGTGGCGCCGATACAATGTAGTTGACCGCGAGCAAGCATGGGTTTCAACAAGTTGGCTGCATCCATACCGCCCTCGCCCGAGGCACCGGCGCCCATCAAGAGGTGAATCTCATCAACAAAGAGCACGATCATATCTTTCGAATTTGTGATTTCTTTGAGAACACCCTTCATTCTCTCCTCAAATTCGCCGCGGTACTTGCTTCCAGCCACGAGAGCGCCCACATCCAGCGACAGAAGCCTGCAAGCCGCTAAATTATCGGGTACATCGGCGTTGACGATCCGTTGAGCCAAGCCTTCCACAACGGTTGTCTTACCGACACCAGGCTCGCCGATCAAAACGGGGTTATTCTTGGTTCGTCGAGACAGAATCCGGATGACTCTCCTAATTTCCTCCTCTCTGCCAATGACAGGGTCGATCTTGCCTTCTCTGGCCATTGCTGTCATGTCGATAGTGAACTTAGCCAGATTCTCATTCTCTTCCTCAGTATCGGCCGTCCGCGAATCTACCCGCTTTGTACCACGGATCGCTACTACGGCATCCTGGATCAGCTTCGGCTTGGGGACACCGGCCTCCTTCAGAGCGTTAGCGATAGAGGCATCCTCGCAGAGTGCACTGATGAGATGGTCCACGGCAATATATGTATCCTTCTGCGTCTTTTGTAATTCGCTTGCTTTTCTTAAAACTGTAGTGAAGGATGGGGCCATGGACACATTCTCCGGGGGCGGATCTTGAGATGGTAGCCGCACTAATGACTTCTTGAGGGCTCTGTCGAGCAGTTGGGGGTCGCCATGTGCTCTCTCAACTACCTGGCGGAAGAGGCTGGATGTGGGTTGTGGGTTGTTCTGCTGGTCCTTGGACTGGTCTGGAGGCGGGTCGAGAAGTGAGATTGCTAAATGGACGGGGAGGAGTTGTGAGTGAGCGTATTGTTCGGCAAGGGACATGGCATCTTCCAACGCCTTCTTGCCCCGCTCCGTGAATTCCATACGAGAGCTCATAGTGTCAGGTGGTGAGTGTGGAAGGGAGTCAGAAGTGAAATGGCGAGGCGATGATCTGTACTAGGATAGTGAGTGGTGGAAAAGGAATAAAAGAAAAGAGAATAAAAAGTGTTGCGTTTGTAGTGAATTGATGGGAAATGCAAGTGTGCGTGCGTATCCTATTGAAGCTTATGGTGTGTTGCTTCTAATGCACTGCGCTTTGTAGAAGAGTCACAATAGCGTAGCTGTCAACTTGGATTCTTTCTTGTTGATATGTATCATTGAGGAAATCTCAACGCGAGACAAAAGTCTGAAGGAAGTGTTAGCTTTGATTTATCTTCCAACCGAAGGTGGAGCAAAGGGCGCAGACATATGATGTCTACATGATGATGATGCCCGTCGTTGGTCGATATTTCTTGTAGGGACGAGCTACATCATTAGGCATCACCCAGCTTCAGGTTGTTTGGAGAAGCTTCCACCAAACATGCACTATATTATAAAAAAAGTGGGCCTGATGGGCTGACAGGAACTTAAAATCTCCAGAGGTCTAGTACTGTACGTACTATCAGGCTATATCAGCCCATCAAGCATGCCTATTAAGCTACCTGTTAGAGCTTGCCACGGTGCAAGTATGTACCCCTCTCCTGCATGTACCTACCCCAAGGTACCTTCCTGCGCTAAGCTTAGAAAGCTTCCCAATACAGGTTACCCCACACTCAGAGCTCTACTAAGTATGTAGGAGCATTATGTAATCACAAAGGTATTAAGCGACAGCTGGCATCAGCTGAGGAAAGTTCTGGTACATGTCAACAATATCTGCACCCTGCATGGAACCTTCTGCATGCTGGGTGTCATCGCGCAACTAGAAATTTTGAGGGTCGGGAGAGCAACGCCAACCGCCTCGTTGAACCCACAACCAACCACGATCCCGGGCGACGCACATTACGACACGGGAGACAGAGGGATGAGAACTAGGAGAAGCTAGGCGAAAAGAGCACACCAAACAATGGCGATGCGGATAAGTCCGTTAATGGCCCAATTGGGCCAACTGGTCGGCGGCGCATCCAGGACCAGCATACGAACGATAAAAACAGCGCCCCCGGCGAAGAAGAAACCACATGGTCCCCCGCCGGTACTCCCCCCCGGACATGGCGAGAAGATATTCGTATTTAATCACCTATGGGAAGGCATGACGGTGTTATCCACTTCGCCCGTGATGAAGGTACGAACGACCAATGCATAGCAAAAATCAAGGGCACTTTTCCCTCTACTCTCTCCGCCAGTTCCCTCAATTGGAGCCGTCTTTGGGATCCAACCCTCCTCTGCAATCGATGAAACCCCAATCAAGTCAATTGAACCACAAACTCAATCCAACTCAACTTAAGTCCTCTAACTAACTTGTTTTTGTCTCCCCTCAACAGCCCCGAGCCCTCAGACAGATCCCCTTCCGCGGCAAGAAGCTCGTGCCCGCCAAGATACGCAAGGACCTGTGGAAGCCCGTGGCGGTGATCCAATTCCCCGAGGGCCAGGGCGAGGTGGGCCACAGCGTATACCAGCGGATGATGGAGTGCCGGAAGCTGCACGACTACGCGTGGTCCGACAACATGCTGTACAACAGCGAGGACGGCAAGACATTGACGCAGCGCGAGCGCGGCCGGATGATGAACCAGAAACAGCGTGCCTTCACCATCGCCGACATGGCGGCCGTGCTGGGCGGCCTGGGCAAGGGCAACAAGATAGTCATCTCGAAAGCACTTCCTGCTGCCGAGGGTGAGGGCGAAAGCAAGGATAATAAGGCGGCTACTGCTGCCGGAGAGCAAGCGGACGTGGTAGAAGAGAGTGAAGAGTTTGTCAAAACAGAGGACGGCACCACACTTGTTAAGGCCACCGTGTGGTGGGACAATCTCCTCGATAAGAACTACGCTAAGGTGTGGTCTAAGAATGTCACCCATGAGGCCTTCACCAATGCCATGCTCGTACCAACCGACGCGGAAGCAGCGGCTGCTGAGGCTAAGACTGAGGCTGAGGCTGAACAGAGCGAGAAGGCCGAGCCCGCGACAACAGCAGCTTGAGAAAATCTTATCGAGACAGTCAAGGAAAGAAGACTTCGTACACGGAATCAGGAATCACGAATTGTATATTGATAACAGGCTTATTATTAGTGAGCATCTGGTGCTCATCACAGCTTTCACAGCTGAGTGTACTACTCCCTTATTTACCCTCAAAACCATGTATTATCCATCCACCCCATACAGAGAGAGGGGGATAGATCTCGTGAGGGTTCAGTTGCAACTTATTCGGTTGCAACACCATGTATACCAGTCATATATATATCACTACTGTACCATAAAAAGAACCCGTCCAACAGAGCTGAAAAGGGAAAACAGCTTGCAACTGTCCGAATTTCGCAAAAGCCTACCACATCTCCTCATACTCGTTGATTTCATAAAATAATGACGACATTTCTAGAACTTGAGGGCAAACGATTTCAGGTACTCGTAGTGTGGAGTATTCTCATCCACGCAAGCCCTGATGATCCTCTGACCTTCCTCGCCGTACTTCTGCCGCCATTCCTCGTTTTCAGATTCCTCGGTGACAGTTTTCTGTGACGAAAGACAAGGACAATAATCAGCTTCATGTCGAATTTGCCGACGAAACCGGCTTCGAGTTTGATGAGGGGAAGGAGGGGAAGGGGAGGGAGGAAAAGGGGATGAGGATAAAACCATACCTTAGGGTGAGTCCTAGCAGTCAGCCCCTTACTATTGATAGCGTCGTTGTGGAAACCTTTCCACTTCGCGAAAGCCTCGGCGACGATCTTCTGGTTCTCCTCGTCGTCCCACTTGAGCATGTCCTCCGAGAAGGGTATGCCCGTCTCCCTGCAGAAGGCGCTGACAGCTTCCTTGGGGTGATCCAACAAATCGTCGGCGTCTAGGACTGTGATAGAAACCTCGTCATGCTCGCCATTGTTCTCCTTTTTCAAGGGGGAGGTGGCGCTATTGTTGTTGTTGTTGTTGGCATCACCGGCCACGGACGGCCCGACGAGTCCTTGCTCGCGCAAGTACTCGAACAAACGCCGTAACTCGAGGTAGCCGGCCTCGCTTGGCATGAAGTGGTCCCAGCCCGTCGTCTCGGACAGAGGAGGCGAGCAGCAGCGTACGTACGATGGGATCCCGCGGCGCGGGTGCCGGATCAGAAACGTCCAGTGGAATTTCTTGAGGATGTCTAAGGGTATCACTGTCGGGTTGCCCGTCCCGTCTGAGCCTGGGTCCTTGTTATTCGAGACCTTTTTGTTGTTGTCGCGGTCACGAATTCCGTTTACGACACCGTTGGTGGCGTTGGTGCCGTTGACACCGTTCGTATGGCCATTGACGCCATTGACATGAGAATGGCCGTTAACGGTGACACCATTAGTGTGGCTGTTGATGACGGGTTTTTCGCCGTCCTTTCCGCCACGGAGCGATGGCGCAATTGATGCGTTTCCTCCATTAGGGGGCATTAGGTAGTATATCATGTCCTTGATAAAGACGCGCTTGCCCTGGTTTACACGGTTAGCTAAGCACATAGGATTCTCTATGTTTATTGTATGATGTTTTCTGAGGAGAGTAGAGGGGGCAAGCAAGCACGAGTAATGAATGAGGCCCGTCTTTTCAAAAGACCACTGCCGCCACAGCGCTTTTAGGTCGTCCTTTGCAGTAGTTGAGGTAGGTATGAAGAAAATTATCTTGTATATTGTTGGAACAATACGCACAGTGAGTGCTCAAGTTTATCACTCTAGCGACTTCATATCTCGAGCAAGAGCAGGCGGAGGAGCAGGGAGGAAAGGAAATGCGAAGTGATAGCTTCAAAGTATATGAAATAATCCAAATGCTTAAAAATATGTCCGGAAAGAGCACAGAGAGGCAAAAAAAGGGGGTTCTATCTCACCTTGCTACCCTCTCGCTCGAGTCGTTCAACAACATCTCGATAAGTGGTCTTCGAGAAACCACTGCTCTCTCTCCCGGCCTCATCGTCGGCGTACCGCTCGCCCAGTCTTTCCGGGCCGTAGTAGAACGCGTCTCCAAACGGTTCATGGACACATTGGAGAGTATCTTGGCAGGTCATGAACACCTATGTATCGTTTTAGCTGGGTTGTTACTCTAGGACTTGATCAAGATCGGAGAAGGGTATATATATGGACGTATAGAATATGTTGCAAGATGAGTTGCAAATTGCGTGATCGGGGTTTGAATCCAACGCTGATTAATAAGAGAACAATAAGATAAGCTTACTCTTTCGAATGCCGTCGAGCAGGCTCTGGGATGGGTAGCTACGAAGATCGGCTTTTCAGACATGATGGATCTTTCTGTGATACCTTTCTTTCAGAATTGGTCGAGGTTTTCTTTGTTTACTTCTCTCTGTCGTTTCCCTTAAAATAAACGATAGACTTTGACGAGATTTTCTTTTCAAAGTTAAATAAATTAATGGAATAAACTTATAACGCGCCGCGAAGGAAGTAATTGATAATCGAGTCCATTGACCGAGGCGCCTTTATCATTTGAAGCTTCAACACAAACAAGTCTCAGCGAGGAGTGAGTAGGAAGTATATGTACTGGGACTCTGATCTTTCAAGCTAGGTACAAGAGAGCTGGGATGACAGTTGCAATATATAAGGCAGTAATGTTCTTTATCTACGGTACCTATCTAACCTAAGACCTGGGCGAACAGATGATTCTTGCTCATGCAGGCATGGGGCTTGAAATCTCTAAAAGTTGTGTGAATGGGGAAACGACGCCACGCAACTAAGAGTAATCAAGCAAGAGGGTGTGACTATACACAACACTACCGCCTCCTGTAATTGTCACCTATGTATGTGTGTGCGTAAGCCAATGCCTTGATTATATCCCGACACCATGTACAAGGCAGTGGTAGTAAAAGAATGTATGTAGTGTACGTCATATACAGCATACCCTGTTTGTCAAAAGGGTTGTACCTCGTGTACCTAGAGCAAGTACAGTATATACAACGCCGTTATACTTACTTAAGACTAAGCGCGGCTGGCTCCATACGTCCGTTCGACGTTACTTAACTCGATGTAGCTACCTGGGTATGTAGTATGTACATACGTCTTTTCATTGTTGTCGGTGTCCCAGAAATAGAGTATCGTAGGTGTGTAAGGTAGGCAGTTAAACAATCGGAGGGCGTGTGTTCAACCGATTGGATGAGGCGAATATGAAACGGTGCGGGATGGTTTTGGGGGCGTCAACGGCAACTTTGTCAGAGTTCTCGGTATTGAACTATCTATCTGCTATACAATTGGTAGTCCGGGATTGGTGGCCAGAACCTTCATGTCAACTCTGAAAAGAATTCCTACCTAGTTCGCCGCCCCCAACTCGAAGTTAGGAACTATTACGTTAAAAGTGTCAAGTAGCTTGAAGGTCCAGACAGGTACCAGGTCTCTGTTCCTAGTCAAAACTTTAAAGTTGCTGTTGTCGTTACAATGTACGGCTGTACATTTGAAGGCGATTCGGGTTGCTAGTTTTCTTTGCCGAGGATAGTGTAAGCATTGGCGTTGACTAGGATGTATTCACCGTTGACCAATTGTACACCTTTCTTCAGTACACGGGCGCTGTTCTTCAGTCTTTATAGCCCTGATAGAGCCCTTTCCTAAGCAGAGTTGTGTGCGTAGTTTGTCTTTAGAGCACTTCGAATCCGATGTTGTAGCTAGTACAAGCCAGTACTTCGAGAACAAAAGACACAGAAACAGGAATGCACCTAGTCTTAAGCAGTGCCAATATCAACCTAGTGCGAGCACCGCCTGGACATATTCAACATCTCATTCCTTGACCTCGCCCACATCCATGTCTACGCTGTACGGGTTGAGATCTTGCCAAGTCTGACCGCAGGTGTGCATTGTTTCTCTATCTTACATTACATCTGTAGCTGCTCAGCAGATTTTTCCTTGCACCCAATGACATCAACTAAGTGGCACCGAGGACCGGGACCCCCACACTCATGTGGACGATTCTTCTTACATGGTGGATCTTGGAAGAGACGTACAAATACTTGTGTACATAGATACCTTCTAGACTCTTAGCAACAGCAAGGCAAAATCAGGAAAAGCATCTGCCGGGACGTTGCTAGTAAGTTTTAGTTGATTGTTAGTATGAGTTCTCTAACAAAGCGGAGATGCTGTTCTGGTTGATCGATTGGTGTTTGGCATTTGCGTTGGCCCTTGGATCTAAAATAGAGTCACCGAGTACCGCCGAGTACCGGCCGAGTGCCGCCGATAACCGGCTGCATCTCTACTAGTTTGGCAGTATGACTAACCATCTGTCCAGAATTGGAGGGAGGGGCAACATTAACATCGTGTTCGAGTTGCATTGGATATTTATATGTTTTGCTTGGGGTGGGATGCCTCGCCTACAGGCTGCGTATAGGGTGTGTAGTATGAATGTTGAATCTAGTTTCTTCTTGCTGACATGCATGAAGGAAATAAACCACATGATTTGAATCCTATATCCAGACTACTAGATCCTAGCCAGCCGTGACGACAAATTAAGGGAAGAAGCGGTGATAAGGAAGGAATGCTCCCACGCACCTACGCATTGCCGACATGGGTAATATATACAATAGAGAGCAATGAACCTGGAAGATCTATAGAAATCTCTTTGCGAATATAGACAGAGTAAAAAAGGAAAAAGACAAGAACCTCTAACCTAGGTTGGGTAAGCACGTACTAATCTCAGGTGAGACGACCGGAACTCCAGATATTCAGACCGACTTTCGTCCCTTTCGTAACGGGTAACCCGGCGTGCCAAGTCTCCTGCCACCCTCTGCCCGTGCCGTCGGGGCGGAAGTTCTCCCAGAAGACAGCGTTTCCCGGTATAGCTTTGAACGTGACGCCCTTTTTGACCGGCTTTCCTTCACCATCCTTTTCCTTTCCCTTTCCCACCTCCATTTCCTTGTCATTGTCGTTTCTCATTGTCGTCTTTTTGTTTTTGTTCTTGCTGTCTTTTTCCGAAGTGGTCCGCGACTTTACGTCACCGTCCCCAGTATCAGTAGTAGGGGAAAGGGTTTGGTGTTTACTAGCCGTGGTACCGCACTCGATAAAACGACATAAACGCCAATCGGGCGCGGCGCTCCGCTCAAGACGAGGGAACTCAGTGCCGCCTCCTTCGAGGTCCTCAGCGTGAACCCAGACCATGAAGCTGCTGACGCGGCCCCAGCCTCGGGCGCCGGAACCCCAGTCGAAGTGATGCGAGTACTGTTTCATACCAAGTCAGTGTTCTGGTTACCTAACAAACAGTCGCGCCTATTCATCTATCCCCGTTAAATACACAGGAGCTGTCTGCTCTGTGCTCAGGTCGGAATACGATCGAGACAAGATGAGACGGTAGAACTAGGCGAGTAACTTACATGCTGATTCGGCCCGTACCGCTGCGTCCTCAGCCTCTCGAGCCAGAGATCTTCCCGCCATGCCTGAAAAGCGCGAGCGCGCGCCTCGATGCAGCGCACAGTATCAGTGCGCGGGATTAGTGCGACCTCGGAGTCGCGGACGGAGGTGTCGCGCTGCGTTTTCTGGCCATCGTTCGTGATGGTTGAGGGCTCGAAGAAGGGTTCGCTATATGTGTTTCTCAGTTAGCAAAGTCAGACGACATGTGAATGGCTGTTTTACAAGGAAAGATGTTGCGAACGGTTGTTCTTATAGGTATACATAAACTCCCTTAGACCTAAGCTAGGAAGTCCAATACCGAGCTGAGGTGTGTAGAGATCATTATCATGCAACCAATCCACCTGACCAGCCCAGCTCGGGACCGAATTAAGCCGAATTGAAAATCACAAATCCCAATACTCTGCCCAAAATAAAGTTATTAACATTCCTCACAACCACCACCAAACCTACCTAATCTCCAAAAGGTGTTCCCTCTCTTCCAGCGAGAGGAAATTCTCAATATACACCACGAGCGGTGCCTTGGAAACAATATGTATCGAATACGCATCCGGCGCACAATTCAACAATGCATCCGCGTCATCCGTAGCCACGAGCGACTCGTTGATGCGCGGACGAGGCGTATGCGGCAAGCGGCGCGGCTCGAGGTCGGCCGTTAGATATCTGGTGAGCGGGTCATAGAAGAGGAGCAGGACTCCGAAGAAGGCTACCACGTAGGAGAACATTTGACGCTTTTTGCCATTTGACCGGAACGGCTGAGGGGTTTCTTTTCTGTCTGATGTTGGTTGATGCTTTGATTTTCTGGCCGTGGGATCCAGATACCTATGCTTCAGATTAGGTCCGATCATGTTGGTGATTGTCGAGCTGTAGGTTAACCTAGTCGGTGGGACTGCCAGGGTGAGGTATCCAATCACGGTCAGGTTCGTTAGCTTACATGACTCTCGAGATAATGTATATGTATGTAGGTATTCGATTATGCTAGGATTATCTTTGCAGGGGGTACAAATATTGTACCCTACAGATAATGTTGCGTATCACTGTTCCTTCTTCTCACTCTGGACCGTAGGCCTCTGACTATCGTATCCCGTCCTCAAATACACAGACACCAACTTCCACACAATATATGCAAAACCAAGTAGCACGACGGTAGAAGTTCCGGTATTAATCCAAGCGGTCTTGTTCGAATCGAGAACCGGGACCCGGATCTGGTGGATGAGGCTACCGTTTTCTTCCGGCTTCGGATTCACGTGCCAGAACAGGGTTCGCGGTCCAAATAGACCGTCATATCCCAAATTGACCCGATCAAATGGGCTATTTGGGAACTTGGTCCCCTCCTCGGCGTTACAGGCCCAGAACACAGCTGGCCAGGGAACGTTAATGGCGCTATATCCGCCCTTGGCAGGTGACAGGTACCGAAGATGAAGCGGAATCTCTGCCGTCCACGGGGCTTCACTTTGCGCGGCGGGGGGTTGTAGTTCTAGAAGGACGCTGGACCCCCATAACTTCATCGCATAATCAGGCGCTTCTAAATCAACGGGCTGGCTTATATAACGCAATGCTGTCAAATTCTTGGACGCTAAAAACAGGTCATCTCCGAGTTGGTACTTGTCGGCAAAGATAGTCCGCGGTAGTGTTAAGTACGCATGCAGAGAGCAAGACTGGTCCGAAGATGGCGGTTTGCTCGAATCAAGAGTCAGTTGTAAAGTCGGATGGAGTCCCCAAGGTTGGAGAAACTTGGAGAAGAAAGTCGAGTCAGCGTTCTTGTGCCTAGATGGGAATCCAAACATGACAGGAGCTGGCTTTGTGTCTTCGCCTAGCACCGTCAGTAGGCCAGTAACACCGAGCTCGTGTGGTTCTAGGTACGCGGGCGAGTCGGGTGTCAGAATCCCGACTTCGGTCCTATGTCCTGGGGGTGAATCGATCACCAGCTTCTGGGTTTCTTCTGGCCACATAGCTGTAACTTTCGCGGCGCCTGAGATGGCATCGTAAGATAGATCGAGTGAGATGGCACTTGCAAGTCCTTCGGCCCACGCATGCTTTTCGGAGAGAGCGGGTAGGTTAGGGAGAACATCTAAATTATGGAAGTATTGGAAGGCGGTCGAGTGCGAAAAACGATCGGTGGGTAGTTTAGTAAACGACTCCTTCAAGCTGTTAGACTGTGCTCGGTTCTTCGGTTTTATTGCAATTCAAAGATGACCTACAGATGGCGATGAACAGTCTAATACTCCTCCGAAAACGGCGCGAAACTTTGTGCAGAGATCAGGCCTTCATATTGTTAGCTATACTTTGTTTAGAGACAAGTCGTGTGCGATGTTTCGTACGAGTCTGCGGCGCCGGATGTTCGGGGGGTGTAGAAGGCATGTAACCCAGGAGGTAACCTCGAATTCCAAGGTCCGAGTGTATCGTGTGTTCGCGGTGCACCCCATCTAATATGAAGCTCGTTCACATTGTGAAGCAATTCCTGAAGCTCGACGGGGAGCTCTTCGAGAGCTAAGTTGACGCGGTGTTCTCGAACAGCTATTACATCAGGGCCGGATATAGAGCGGTCGCCGATTTGGATAGCGGAGGGCTCGATGCCATGTTCATTTCTGTGGAGAAAGGTAATTCTTTGTCGCATCTTGGAGCGTGTTTCGTTTGAGTATGAACAAGTAGTTTCTATGTTATATTGTTCTATTGAAAGCTGCTAAAGAGGTTGAATCTATATACATAAGAACATGGCGGGAGCTACCCTTGGCAGCTACCTGCTGTAAATCGGAAGCTCACCCAGGCTGCAGGGCCCCACCACAAGATTGGTCAGATGGTAGCTCCGCCCAGCAGATGACCATATACGTCCTTACCGTACTAGCCCCAGGTGGGTTGGATCAACCGTCTATAGACAGTTGATTGACAGTTGAAAATCTGCCAACAGTTGGTTTTGGTGAACTAACCTAGGTAACTGCCCACTTCGAGACAACTTAATCTACGTCAGTACAGTGGTTTATAAGTGTCTCGGTATAAACTTTGCTTATGCCTTCATGGGTTACTAAAGAAGACTGAGATATAAGCAAGTATAGGCAAGAGAACTGTGTTTTCATATTCCCTTGAAGAGCTGTAACACGTTGGCGGATATTTGATCCTGCACTTTAGGTCCGAAGGACAAATTATCAAGCATCTAAGCTTAAGAAAGGAGAATTCTACTTCACCAAGGGTGTGTAACATATAGGTGTGTGTTTTAGGCAAGATGTATAAGCCTGGGAGATTTGGCGTCTTTACATTTTACTCAACACGATCATACGTCTTAACATTTGTCTCCAAAACGACATCTTTCCACGTGTCATCCCAATCATGAGCATGCTTCCAAGTGCCATTAACAAAGGCCTCGAGGGCAATCTTATCTTTCCAAGCACCAACAACTACGAACTCTTCGCTGCCCCCCTTATCCCGCGTCTCACCCTCCCCAATCCGCCAACCGGCAATATGGTCGAGGCCGGCAGCACCAGCCAGCAGTTTCTTTACTCGTGCTGTCCAGGTCTCTTCGACTTTCGTCTTGGAATCAGCACCGCCTTTAACAAGGAGTCTGACCACGCTTAGAAGCCCTGCTTCGAGCGTCTCGGCGGGAAACATCTGCACCCCGTCTATGTGGGTGAGCTTAAGCTCAGAGGGGATTATATGTGCTAAGATGGACTCCATTGCTGCCCTGTTCAGCTCGCTGGCTATGCACTCTTCGTGCTGTGCCACCGAATCCCAGTGCGCTGTTATCATCAGGATGCCCTTATTCTCGCGCTGTTGGTATACTGTCGATGCCGTGTTAGTTCAAGTTTATTCACATCATCATGACCCCAAGGGTTGAGTGGGCGAGATAAACACATGGACCGAGTTTCCGGAGCGTTTTTTTACTTACGAGCCGCACCGCGAATAGCCGGTGGTCCGGCCGGCAGCGTCGAGGGTGCGTATATGGCCGCCCACTGAGTGTGATATCGTTAGCATCTACTAACACGCCAGAGAATGCTTGTTTGGTAAGCTATTCTAGTGGAAATATCTAATCCGTACAGGGCACGGAGAGGAAGTGACGGAAGAAAGGAAAATACTATAGAGGTGTACCTCGCTCTGCAACTCTATGCCTTTCCGGCCGGCTTCGAGCAGTTCCGGCGGGACAGCCCCGGGCGTTGTAGAGGTGACCCAAGCGAGTTCCGTGACAGGCATCTTCTTTTCTTTTCCTTTCCTTTTCCTCGCTTTTAATCGGCAAGAAAGAAGGGCCAATGTTTAACTATGCCTAAGCAACATTAGCACTCCGGCGTTTACCTAAGCCTTGGTGATATAAGCCAGGAAGTAACTTATAGTACATGAACAAGACAGCAGAACTATCCTATGAAAGGCTCTTCTAACAATTTCTTGTAGGCAGCAGCAAAAGCGTAGTATTCCAACCAGACGCATATTTTAGGAGTAAATAGATAGCGCTTGCATACCTAGGTATAAATAGATATGCACATCACAGATACATTCTAGGCAAACACGAACTTGCGTAATATGCCTGATGCCTTCCTCAGGAAATTACCTAGGCAGACGAGACCAGCCATCTACCTACCTATCCTACTTTTCGTCGAATCCACATGTCGTGTCACTAACCTACTGCCTACTGCCTACTGCCTACTGCCTACTGCCTAGCTACTATCTACTCTTCCAAAGATCCAACCCAAGTCCATGATTACCTGTAATCAAGCGGCACGTGCCTATATCTAACTACCTCCAAATCACAAAGAAAGATACAGGACTTATTAAGCAAAGATACTTCATAATCATCATTATCATCTTCTTCTCGGATTACCTAATCTACCTATCCAGGTAAGTACTTATGCGAACACACGGAGGCTGAGGAGGAAGGAGGAGGGAAGGAGGGATAGAGGGAGGTGACCCAGGATCTCGGGTTACGGGTACTTTTTCATAATCCGAGAAACGGTAGATTCGATTTCACGGGCCGGTCCAAGGAATTCTTTCTTTCTTTATATGTATATACTTACCTTGAATAGAATTTGAATTGGACTGATGATTTTTTTGGTTAATAAGTTAGGCAGATGGATGGTTGAATTGGGCGACGAACGAGTGGATGTGTTGGGGGCGTAAACAAGCTGTAGCCTTGCATGCCTAGGAATCTAGGATAGATGATCCAGGCTAACCTGCAAGTAGGCAAGAAACACATAAGTATCTACTTATTTTACTACTGTCAGATACACGTACGTATGATTGAAACAAGTCAAGTACCCAAAGTACCTACCTGGGTAAAAAGGCTCAAAGGCAGAGACGCAGAGAAGCATGAAAAGCATACCCAGGGTCCGAAAGTACATATTGTCTACTTTACATAGGTACATAACAAAAAGCCGCCCATAGGCCATGGAAATGATTCAGCTTCTGAACTACCTAGGATAGATAACTTTGCTTAGTTCTGGGCAGGTAATGTAGTTGTCAATTTAATTCAATCCTGTCGTGTACTGTTATGTATTATACTGTGGCTCTACTGTACTTGCGCGAAACCTCGAACAACAATAGGCCCCTTGGCGCAGCATAGTTGGACACACTACTCTCCCTCTCTTCGCTCAGGGGGCGGTGCATGGGAACAAAACCGAAACAGGATGAGTGAGACGAGAGGGACGACAATGGATGTATGGATGTAGTTGAGTAGGTCAGGAAGGCTAGAGCAATAATAGAAGCGGGCAAGCAATCCCAAGATAAGAGTCTTTCAAGCATCCCTTGTTGAGTTTTCAATTCCTTACTGTCTTGTCTTGTCTTGTCCTGTGTATATGTAGGTAGGTATCTAGTACATAACATAGGTAGAAGAAGGACGAGACAGAATTCGTTGGTTGGGGAGGGAGGGATAGGTACAAAGCTAAAGCTCATTTTGCGCTTCATAGTTTGATTTTTGCCTTGGTTCCCTTTTTTAGCGTTGTTGATATTGATGTCAAGATGTTGATGATGATTATAGTTTTTTCTTTTTCCGACGTCTCGCTTCTTCCTTAAGCACACCTTCTTGTCACATTCCTCTCTCTCGCGCCTGGGTTCTCCCCCGATAAACCCCTGGGGATCCATCCTTGTTACCTGACCCTGTTCCCAAAAGCTAACAACGCATCGGGTAGAAGTTGCCGAACCATCCTAATCCCAGCGACGCCCCTCTCGCTCTGCTTCGATGCGCCGCATGCGTGCTTCGTCGTCCATGGTACTGCTGTTGACGGCCTCGCTCCGTCGGCTTTTTCTACTCCGGCCGCCGCCACCACCGCCCCCTCGGTCATCACCCGCGTCGCGGCTTCGCTTCCCGTTGCTGCGACCAGCAATACCCGCCATGCCGGCAATGCGCTGGGCTTCCTTTAAGAGACGCTCTCTGTCGCGCGCCTCTCGTTCGAGCGTGTGTGGGTCCTTTGCTGCTGCAGCACTTGAGTTTGATTTTTGACCGCCACCCGCTGCTGATGATTGCGAGGCACGCCGAAATGCCTCGCTGTCTCGCCTTTGCGAGTCCGACGAACGATTGCTCGCACCTCTTATCTCCAGCACGGGCTTGTTACTGCTACCTTTGATGGAGAGGCCTCCTCTAGGACCCGTCGGAGGATTGAAACCCTTGTTTGATGATTCTATCGGGGTAGGAGGTGCGGTAGTGGAGCCTTTCCGATCGTGACTTCGATGGTCTCTATCACGCTCGTGGGGGCGGTCCTTCTCTCGTGTACGGTCGCGGTCTTTCTCTCGCTCTCTTTCCCGTTCCCGTTCTCGATCTCGGTCTCGCTCATCATCGCGCTCACGATGGGATGAGCGATGACTCGGCTTCCTATGACGGTCGTGATCACTATCCTTGTCTTTATCTTTGTCGCGACCTCGGCGTTTCTCGTCGCGGTCCCGATCACGTTCGCGATCACGTTCTCGCTCACGGTCACGGTCACGGTCACGGTCACGGTCGCGATCACGGTCGCGATCACGATGACTGCGATGGCTCGAGCGCTTACTTTCGCGGTCTACGGGAGATGCCGATCTAGACCGCTCCTCATACTTATCCCCCCTGGACCGGCCTTTCTGGTCGTCGTCGTCCCTCGTAGAGTGCCGTTTGCTTCTATGTTTTCTACGGCGGTGGTCACCTTCGCGACTATCCTCTGACACAGTGGGAGAGCGGTGTCGCCTGTGTCGGCGAGAGTCTTTACGGTCCCGACTGCGGCTGCGACTGTGGCTGCGGCTAGGACTTCGACTTTGACTTCGATTTCTTGATATGCTACGTGTCCGAGAACGTGCACGGCCTCTATCATGATCCTCAGCTTTGTCTTTCTCATCTACCTCACGCTCTTGGTGACGGTCAAATTGATGGCGGTCTTTATCTTTGCGGGACTGCAGAGAACTACTCCGCGACTTTAGTTGCTCCTCCAGAGGACTGGCCACGATTGGGCCGTTAGTACTTAAGCTTGCGGGTTTTTCATCCATGATATAGCCACGTGCTCTTAAATGGTGCAGACTAGTGTTAGGAAGACCTTGGCGCATCGCCTTGGGACCAGTAGGTGCATTTAAAGGGATATCAGGGTCAACCCGTTGCGGCGGCACCAGGCCCGAGGGGCCAGAACCATCGGGGTTGGTCTTGTCACCTTGAGTCTCTTCGGATCCAGAGACGAGTTCCTTGACTACTTGATTCTGGTTCCCTGATGCAGCCACGGTAGATTGCCCATCCTGATCCACTGCTTGTCCATCTTGAGATTGATCTGTCCGTAACGTCCTCCCAAACTCGTCAACATTGCCTGACGCGCCGGCGGCGGGATGTGGGGTGCCGTTAGACTGGCCGTTAGACTGGCCATCAGTCCAGCCAACATTTTGGTTGTTATAATTGTGATGATAACCCCGTCCATGGCCGCCGTAGAATCCACGTCCACGGCCTCTTCCCCGGAATCCATAATTGCCTCGACGATAGTCATTGTACTGGTTGTGGTGACCGTAATTACCTGTACGGAAGTTTGAGTTAAAGTTGCCATAGTCACCATTGCCCATGCCAGAAGCATTTGGATTGAAATTATCTTGGCCGACGTTCCATGATTGTTGTCCGTTCCAGTCATCGCCGCCACCATTGAAGCCATTCATGCCCATGCTCATGTTCATGCCGTTCATGCCGTTCATGCCCATGCCTTGCGCACCAAAGCCACCGCTCATCATCATGTTCTGCATCATCATTGGATCCATCATGCCTGCACACCACGTATTAGCAACAATTCCCGCCTCACATTGGCGAGGAGTGGACGCACCCATCATAGGGAATGAGCCGAACGCGGCTGGATTCATGCCGTTTTGCATTGCCATCATCATCTGCATTTGGGTCATGTCTCCATTGCCGAAATTCATATTGAAGTTATTATTCATTGGATCAAACCCAAGATTCATGCCAGACTGTTCAGACTGTTCTGTGCTAACTTCAGGCACGGTATCATCCTTTCCTCCATCTTCGCCTGCAGTTTCCTCAGTTACTTGCCCCTGCGGGCCGGTTTCCTCCTTCTCCTCATTCTCAGTATGATGCTGCTCCTCGGGCGGATGACTGTCTGCCTTTGCCTGAAAACATGTTAGCCTAGCCCGAACGCATCGACTACCCGAGGTGACCTACAATTTCTGGTTGGTTACTAACGGCCCTATCGGTGGTGGTGGGCTTATTCTCGACATCTGGAGAGCCCGCTACCGCGCCCTTAGTATCGTTTGCGAGAGGTTCCGCAGGAACGGGCTCCTCTGAAATAGATGCTTCTCCCGCGGGGGGATTAGCTACTGCTTGATCTTGCGCAGGCGTATGAGTCGGGGTCGCTTGGACGGGAGTCGTGGGCGCAGACCCGTTGGCCTTAGGCTTTGCGGCTTCACGTTTCTTCTCCTCCGTCTTTATGAAGACTCGAATCGTAGTTCGGAGTGATTTGTAGACAATACAATCGGCGGCTGATACTGGAGTGTGCTCGCAAACAGGGCAAGAAGAGGGCAGACTGGCCTGACCTAAAAACACGTGTTAGACTCGTCAAGACCGAACCCTAACTGCAAAACCTCTCCAGGGAGGCTTACACTTTTCGCAGATGGCAGTCTCGCAACAAGGCAAGCGGAAAGCATTGACGGCTAGCTTGCTGCATATTGCGCATCGTAGCTTAGTGGGTAACTCATCCTGCGTAAGCGAACTGCGAGTTGCATGAGTACGAACTTCCACTGAATCATCGGAAGAGGGTGTAACACGTACCTTGCCAGCTCGAGCTGGGCGGGAGTTAGAGTCGCCATACTGAGGGGCCGATGCCGTCGCAACCCTCGTAACTCATATAGAGGCGACTAAATACAAGGAAAGAGAGCCAGTTTCTGCCCATGCGTCGAAATGAATGAATGAGCTTGTTTACTCAACAGGTGTCATTTCGGTGCATGCATCCATAGGCCCAGTAACTCTCGGTGGCGGCTCAATGGGTCAATGGTTCAAAGGCTAAGGAGAATCCTGCAGGTGTGAAACCGACTTAGGAAGATGGGATACTGGTTTCGTGGTTGATTATTACAGAATATGCCGAGGAATATACTGGACCATTGCTTGAAGCGCAACGAGCGAAGCGACTTCTTGTTATGTGGTGCTCGCTGCGTGATGCGTGTTGCGCATTACTGAAGAAGTTTTGAGAGCGGGTGGAGACTGCCTGCATACCTAATGTTAGGTAATTGTAAGAGCACTGGGTCTGCGCTGGGGTACCGGTACAACCGCGGACTCATGTAACCGAACTGGGCTAGTTAGCACTTTAAGCGGCATCTTGCATTTATCAAGCGTTATTGGCTAAAACACTTACAACCACTAAATCTGATGTTGAGGATCAGGCTCAAACGCCAAGAACCAACCTGGTTTTTTCCTCGTGATTTCGTACCGTATACATACACAGTACGTCGATATACCCTTGAGACTTGCTAGGGTCTCTTGATACTCGATTTCAATATCATGATTTATGCAGACGACTAGGAGTGTATATTTACGTTCATATATAGCATTATACGAGGTAGCCCACCAGCTGCCATTGAAACAAGCTTTTGTTAGAAACGAGTATGCGCAAAGGTCCTAACCTTACTATAGTAGACCATTCCAGCTCCTCGATCATCACATAGGAATGGTGTATCCCTAGCATTAAGACCCTCAACATCATATTACCGAACTGCACATATCGAGCAGGTAGATGCTGGCTGGGACGCATCTCCAAGCCCACATTGATGGGTATTGGAATATTCATGCTTCTGTTGCGTTCACTCACTCCTGAGGCCCTTTACGTTCTGTTGATACATCATGAGAGGACGTCCATATACGACAGACACCCCAGATACCGAGGCTCCAAATTAAAAGAGAAAAGCAACCCTCGCTCCAATATTACATGTCGAAAAAAGATGGACAAATAGGCTCCGGCCGACTGATCAAATGCTCCCCTGCCCCCTGCCCCAGAGCAGAGCGACTCGCTTGCCGCTCCTTACTAGCAGGCACATCCCTCCTTGGCCGTCTCTCTCGGGCCGTTAAGGTTCACTCTCTGTTCCTCCCCACTCCGGCTGACCGCGTTGGATACACCGGGACCTCTTGTGCTCTTGAACGACGTCTCGGGGATGGCGTTAGCAATAGCCGTGAATACTTCTGCCACATTGTGGCCGGTCTTGGCACTGGTCTCGAAGAACAAAAGGCTCTCCTCCTCAGCATATGACTTGGCTTCTTCCGTAGATACCTTTCGTGCATCTCCCGAGTCCTCGCCCTCGGCGCCTTCTCCATCCGCATCGCCTTGCATCGGGTCGCTGTTGTTCGTGAGATCGAGTTTGTTGCCGACCAGAGCGATAACAATGCCGGGCGATGCTTGTCGCTGCAACTCGGCTACCCAGTGCTTGGCCTTAATTAGGGATGTAGGCTTAGTAAGATCGTAGACAACGAGGGCCGCTTGGGCGTTCCTGTAGTACATGGGCGCAAGCGAAGCGAAGCGTTCTTGCCCGGCGGTATCCCAAATTTCGAACTTGATTGTCCGTGAGGGTAGGTTGCACTTCTGGGTTAAAAAGGCGGCTTTGAGAGGTTTATGTCAGTGAAACTGGATCGATTTGGGGACCTAGTTGGTCGCAGCAATGATAGCATACCGCCAATCGTGGGCTCCTTGTTCTCCTGGAAGTCATTGTTTACGAATCGCAGGACGAGTGAAGACTAGATTCATGATGCCCGTTTAGTGACCATCTATCGAACTAAGAGAAAATGGATGTTTTATCTTGTAGTTACCTTTCCAACAGCTGCTTCACCTAGGAGGACCAGCTTCACGCTGCTGCTTGGTTTGGGAGCGTTCGAATCGGCCATTGTGCCTGTCGATAATAGCGGAAAATGTCTATTGAATATCGACCGTATTCAACTAAATAATGAACAAGACAATTGAACAAGCACCGTGATTTGTGCCGCTGAAGCGTCCAGAAGCTCTCTGTTGTTCCTATTGTCTGCCTGTACCTGGAGGAGGTAGCAGGCAACAGAATATGGATATAGATTAGAGATTGGGATTGGGGGACCTGAAAGTCATGTCGGGATATCGGATGCTGAATGACGACGTTTTGGGGTGTACAGTACCTTAGCATGGCTCCACTAGGCTATTGAGGCTTTATAGTTACTAGGACTCTAGGAGTACCTAACTTGAGCAATATAACATTAACAAGGCGCTAGAGTGTAACGAGGTCGGCCAGCGGCGGAACATCGGCAGACCGACACCGCTCTAGAATGAGGAAAGGTTAACCTTCCCTAGTGCGAAACTTAGGACGGCCCCGCCAATGCAGCAACCGGCAGAAAAAAAAAGTTAGGAGCTTCAATTCTGAACCTGCCCACCGCCCAAAGGCAATACTTGCACTCAGACTGCACTCTTTCTAGGCCTTCAGCCTACCACGCTTCCGTTTTGTCTGGCTTACGCCTAAGACTTGTTCCATTCTTCAACGTACACCAGAGATTGTCACATTTTCAAGTTAGCAAGTCTCTTCCAATATGGCGTCTGCAGGTGCCAAGAAGGTCTTATTCGACGATAGCGACGACGAGTCTGATGGTGGAGTCGACCTTCAAATCAACGACGCTTATGCGAAACGCTTTGAACACAACAAGAAGCGCGAGGAACTTCAAAGATGTCAGTTTCCTCATTCTTCACAAACCAACATAACTGATCTGAGAGAACTAATTTGAACTAGTGGAGGAAAAGTATAAGTCGAAAGAAGCGAACGGCGCCAAGTCAAGGAATAAAGACAATGATGACGATGGAGATGATTCCTCTTCAGATGAGACTGAAGATGATGAGGGCTTCTTAGCGACCGAAGAACTTGACGCCCAAATATCCGCCACCCTTCAAGCTATCAAGAATAGAGATCCTCGATTGTACGATGGCAAGTCGACATTCTACACACCTATAGACGAAGAACCGGCCGCCCAGACTACAACTTCGAAACAGAAGAAGGAAAAACCGGTATTCCTACAAGATTACCATCGGGAAAGACTTCTGCGGGGAGAAACCGGTGCAGATGACGAAGATCAAGATGCCCCACCGCAAACGTATACACAGGAACAAGACGAGCTAAAGAAGTCTTTACAAAATGAGATTCAAGCACAGCTTAAGGCCGCCGGAGATGACAAGAGCGACGACGACGAAGGCTTCATCAAGGCAAAAAAGGAAATTAAAGCTGACCCTGGCTCCAACATTCATCCGTCACGAGCCGCCAAGGTCAAGGTCCCGGTCCCCGACGTTAAGGAAGCCGACAAAGACCCCGAACTCTTCCTGTCCAACTACTTAGCTTCCCGCGCTTGGGCTCAAGGAGATGGCAATGGATGGCAGCCTCTCGAGTCGGATGAAGATGAAGACGAGAAGGCCGACGAATGGGAAGCAGCCTATAACATGCGCTTTGAGGATCCCAGTAAAAGCAACGAAGTCCTCAAGTCATACGCACGTGACGTTACTGCCGCTATATCTGTAAGGAGGGAGGAGAAGACGGGACGAAAGCGTCAACGAGAGCTTGAAAAGGAAAGGAAGGAAGCGGAAAAACAACAAAGAAAAGAGGAGCGTGCTCGTCTACGACGGCTAAAACTGGAGAAGGCCGATGAAAAGCTTCGGAAAATCAGGAAGGCCGCTGGCCTCCGGGGGAAGGTTCTGAAGGAGGAGGAATGGCAGAAACTGCTCGAGAGCGCTTGGGATAATGACAAGTGGGAGGAGGAAATGAACAAGTTCTTCAACGACCAATACTACGCCGAAGGCGAGGGAGGCTCCGACTACGAGGATGCTGAGGGATCGAAGAAAAAGAAGGTGAAGAAGCCGAAGTGGGACGACGACATCGACATCAAAGATCTGGTCCCTGATTTCGACGACGAGGAGCAGCCCAAGTTTACGCTTACGGATGATGAAGCTGTAGGCAGCGAGGTAGCCGAAGAAGATGACGATGAGGATGCCCCAGCAGCCAAACGGCAAAAGACAACGAAGGAGCGGAAGAAGGAGCGGTTAGCGAGCCAAAAGGAAGCGCGTCAAGAACGCGCCCGGCTCGAGGCCCTCGTCGACGCGCACATGGACCTGGAAGACCCTGAAATACTGAGAAATTCCAAGAATAAGGGCATGCCTCGCTTCGGGTACCTAGAGACGAAGCCCGAGACGTTCGGCCTCACGACGCGCGACATCCTCATGGCGCCAGATGCAGACCTCAACGAGTTCGCGGGTCTGAAGAAACTGGCGCACTGGCGCGATGCTGAAAAGCAGTCTAAAGACCGCAAGAGACTCGGCAAGAAGGCCCGGCTACGGCAGTGGCGCAGGGAGACCTTTGGACCCGAGTTCGAGCGCGAACCACCAGCACTTGACTTTGGCCCGCCCAAGAAGGAGAAGAGTAAGACTAGCAAAGACGATGAGGACGGCGGTAATATTATCGAGGGTGGGTCAAAGAAGAAGCGCAAGCGGTCGCGGCCGAAGGAGGGTAAGGGGGTGGAGAAAGAGGTCACCGCTTGAGCTTGGCTTCAATCAGACTTTGCTTTGCTCAGCTGGGTTGGGGAAGCAGAAGTAAAATGCTTGATACTTGCGATACTTTGCAGGACCAGGACCGGATCAGGTAGTATAAAGATGGGGATGAGGATAGGGGTGAGGTATAGATACCCATTAAAATGGACCAGATCCAACCAAATAAGAAAATGCGAAATCAATTAGCTCAAGTCAAGGCACTTTCGTTGTTCGTGCACTTCACTCTAAAGTTTGCAATCTGATCTAAAATACATTTAAAATCCACGAGGTGTATGTGAACACTGAACACACATCCTCGAAGATCCACTACGTCTATCTGCCTACCCAAGTATCTCTTAGGTGGCCTGAGGGTTTACCATCATATTTCTAAACGGGATACCTATCTGCGGCACGCCGCTCTCGGCCTAAGGCGAGCCTGAACTAGTATTCCTACAATCAATCCATCATGGTGCTGCTGCTCCTGCTGCTGTCGTTGCTGCTGCACCAGGGGCTGCTCGTCGTGTATAGCTGGATGTTACGACCGCTGTAACAACGATAGCAGTAGCCTGAGCCCACACTCCCACAGAGTGAGTTTAAGTTACTATGCAGATGAAGGCTTCTGGGATAGGGATAGGGATAGGGATAAGGAGAGGGAACGCTTCTTCTTCGACGGGAATTCTTCTCTTAGCTGCTTCTGAAAAGCGGAGTTACGCACCGGATGGACCGAGCCAACCAATTCGTTCTATGAGACGAGGTTGAAAAGATACCTAATGCGCCAATTGCTATACCTCTTGCTGGGTTTCCTTGTCGAGGGTGTTTCGGGGCTTCTAATGGGGGGGACCTATATATGGGAGGAATAATACGGAGTTTGGTGTTTTGAATGTGGGAATAGAGTTATTGGACTCCTACTTTTTACCTCATCTCACCTTTCTCAAAGGGAAAAGGGGAAGGGAGAAAGTAAAAAGTAAATATGAGGTTTTTTGTACAAGGGCAGTCAGGGGACGGGCCACTTCAATATAAAAAAGGCGTACCAGAATTGCTTTTAAGGCGGAGTGTTCAACAGTATTACATTGCAACAACCCGTCACTTCCGGTACAAGCATAGAAGGTTAACGAGACAACTTGCGGGTGCTTCAGATTTCTATTTCTTTTCTTCCACGCACAGCAATACCTAATAATAACGAACCAAAAATTTACACCCGTTTCTTGTAACTACTTAAGTATGTGTGTGTGCCTGCTCTTGTAGCTTCGTGACTTAATACATAATCTTTCTCTTGACTTACAACTAGTCTCTGTCCCGGCCCCTGTCTCTGCTTTTGAGATGGTAGTATCATGGCAACACCTACCTAGTAATATAACATATCAACTATGAGCTTAGCTAGGGATCTGATGTAAGTAATATCCTACATATATAGAAAGACAAGTAAGAGAGCAAAGTTCGTCTCATTATCTGCCCAGTTGTCTGTCTCACTCAGCGACTGAATTCAGCTATTCATCGTGAAACACCACTTACACATCTGACTCAGGTTGGATATCTCTCGCTATGTACAATCATACAACACGCTGATTACCGCAAGACACAGGTATGGTAGAATGTCTTTTCATAGTAACAAACAGGCCCTCCACGCCTGTTCTGTGCTCAGGTCAGTCCTTTGGATAATTATCATGTACCTATGGCAGGTTGTTAATAGCGCGTTGTTGTATTGAAGATGTACACATGTAGAAGTAATGGAGGAGGCTGAATGTGGTTATAATAGTACCGAGGTTAGCAATGGGGGTCATACCTATCTAGTTACCTGCTAAAAGAAAAAAAATCGATGATGCCCGGCTTGTGTCTGAATACATGCGTTCTTGATATGTATATTTTTTGGTGTTTTTTACATTTCATGTTTTCTTTCCGTTTCTATTTGACCATCTTACTCAGATGACACAGTTTCTCAAAGCTTGGCAGAATATGTATGATTTTAACCCCGACTGCTGTAAGTTAAGTCATATTTTTTTTTCTCTGCCTTGCTCCATACCCGCAGTGGCCTTATGATCGTACCACCGTTTGCGTGCGGCATAATAATATTCCCAACTTACCTATTGCTCGATCTGACCCGATCCCGCTCTGGCTCCAATCTGGTCTGATAATGGCGCCAGCCGGCTTGCGTTAGGGAAAAAGCTTTACCGCGACGCTGTCACTGTCAGGCAAGTTTCTCTTGGCAATTATTGAATTTCGTCTTTTTATAATCTTGGTTTACTATTTCTGTTTTCGTCCTGCGCACGTATATATAGAGGACGCGAGAGGACACGAGAAAGGGAGGTAATGTTGGAAGGAGTATTGAGGAAATGCATCTGCCGCCAAAATCCCCTCTTAAAAACGTCGTAGTGGCCATGACAGATAGAAAGGCTTTCCTCTACCCATCGTGTTTATCCCTCGGGATTTCCGACCCTAAACTGTCCTATATATACAAATACATACAAACCCTTTCGGATATTTCGCTTCATACCAATCCCAGCTCTGTGCAAGGAGTACCGGCCACCTCCTCCCTATATACTCCGGCGGTTTCCTATGTGCTCGCTCCTCCATTTCGTTTCATAATTTCGTATATTCGCTTTGCCATCAGAATAAATGGGTTCAGGGTGATAAGTATTGTCGAGGATAATGCTCATTATGCCTCCACAGATACGTTTCTCATCTGCACTACCCCCACACCAAAACCTAGACCGCTCTAATGCGACACGATTGGTAATACAAAAAAAGACGAATACGTGGTGCAAGAAAAGAAAGGGTATAGTAATAATGCACACGACTTGAAACAGAGCGGGACAATGGCAAAAAATAAGCAATCAAAACTGCATCCCCCATATAACGCTGAAGAGTATTAGCAAGAACCGTTAACGGCCCCCTCTCCGCAGCCCTAAGGAACCGCCGGGACTGAACATGCCAAACGTGTCGACCATGCCGTTCCCCAGATCCTGACCTAACTCAGGCGGTTCCATGTTGAATGGCATGAACCAAGCCGAGCTTGGCTCAGGCACGAAACCGGCCGGGAGACTATCGTGCCCGCTAGGTTCGTCACGAGAGCCGTTTGCGCCATTCGCATTGCCACCTCCGCTCGTGCCAGAGGTGTGTCCCGCTAAGGCGTCCCAGTCCATCAAAGCTTCGGGGCCGCTAATCGTGGTCGGATCCAGTCCACCGTATGCATTGAATACAAGCTGACGGTCGAGTTGAGGCAACAGCCCAGCCTGATTCGCAAGTGGGAAGGAGAAAAGGTCCTGGTTATAGAGCGTCGCGGGATAATGGTGACCATGGCCGTGAAGCCCATGCGGGAAACCGCTCACAGCGGGGGATATCGGAGACATCGCATGATAAGTAGCGGCAGCAGAGTGCGACCGCGCACGTGGGTTAGACAGGGGGTGGAAGGAGGTTGGTCCGTTAGTCTGCGCGCCTAGGCGGAAGTTGCGCTGGGCTTGTTGCTGCTGAGCCTGCTGCTGAGCTTGTTGGATGCGCTGTTGGATCTGTTCTGGAAGGCTCGCGCCTCCCAAGTCGGTAAATATAGGGTCGAGCTGGTGTTGCTGGTCCGGCCGCACATTACTGCCCTTCCTGGCTAAAGACTTCCGTTTCGCCATGGGCGGCCTGCTCGGCCCAGCGGCTTCTCGTCCTTCGTTTGTGCTGGGTGGCGGCGAGAGTTGCGTGAAGAACTCCTCGACGGTATGTAGTTCGGGCTTCTGCTCTAGAACCGCGTCATCGCCCGTCTCTTTCTTTTTGGCAGGCGCAGATTCGACGTAGTCAGGTTGCGATACTCCATGGGGGTATCGGTCAAACCAGTCGCCGTACTGGAAGATGGGTGAAGAGGCAGAGTTATCGTTCGCCGGCGTCCCTTGCCTTGCAGCATCAGCACAACTCTTGTACTGTTCACGCAAGTTCTCTGCCATGAAATGAAACATCCCCCAGTATCGCTTCATCTTGGTCAGAAATTTGACATTGGTCGTAAGGTTCCTTTTAGCCGCAGTCTCGACAGCGGCATTTCCTGAGAAAATACCGAAAATATGCACGGTGCTAGACAGGAATGCACAGTAACCGACGAATGGGGCTGCTATCATGTATGGCTCTGCGTCTTTAAGTAGTTCGGAGATCTTGTTTGCCGCAGCAAAAGCTCTCGCTCCTGCTTGGGTCACGAACGTTTTTGGTACATCCGCCTGAGAATTGCCAGTCGGAGAGGACACCGCAAACCGATTCATGAATAGGATGTTTTGTTGGACAGAGATATGTAAGAAGAGGAACTGATTTGCCATTCCCTCTGTCTTATGCAAATGAAGGTTTTCGGCATTATATTTGAGTCCATCTGGGAGGCTGTCCGGGAACTCTTCAGCTTGCTTGAGAAGACTGGCATATCCGGAATCGAGATCCCACATGGGATGGTCATCCATCTCTTTCCCGCCTTGGTTTAAGAAGCTGATGATTCTCCCCCATAACGCAATGGCACGTATCATATAGGCTGCGACTCCCATATTGTCCTTGGCATCGGATAATTGACCCTCGTCTTCGGGCACAGGATGAGGTACTCGACCTTGCAGGTCCTCCGTCGGGCCGGGCATGTCGAGCTGGAAAAGTTTCTCTTTAATGGGCAACTGTATCCTGATAGTCTCCTCCTTGACAAACATCGGCCGATCTGTACCAGAAGAGTTGAATCGATCCATGAGGAAACAAGCCCACATCGTCCTCCTTCGGATCTCTCTATCTATGAAGCTGAGTTGAGTAGATGGATTCGGGCGCATTGGATCGTATTCTAGGTCCTTGTGCAGTTGCAATGCATATGCCATCCGAGTCGCTTGTCCCCCTAACGACCAGCTCCTTCCACCGTGACACGTGCCAAATTCGTGCAGACCAAGGAGTAAGAGGCAAGTCAAGATGGTTATGTTCGGCCATTCGTACCTTCTGATCACGATGTCGCGTGCCGGTGCAGCCCACTCCTCTCCACGAATGAAGTTGTTCGTCATGGCAAATTTTGGGTGGGTGGAAAATCGGGCAGAGACGGCGCACACAGATAGTACCAGGACCGGCGGTAACGTACCCGCCCTACCGAATGAGTTAGCAAGATGAGCCAGATCGGATGAGGCGGCTTGCATACTTTAGCTTTCGAATATAACTGGGCTTGTGAAGTAAGTGATATGCCTGTCCATAGATGTTGTCAAAGAACACTTCAGCCAGATGTTCTTGGAGATCTTTGGGAGGCAGTGACTCCGCGCCTTCGAAAAGAAGCTTGTTCTCCTCAGCTTCTTGTACCTGCAACGAGGTAGGCCTACCTGAACTGTCCATTCTCGGCCTTGTTGAACCACGAGCCCAGTGTTCCAATTCGGCGCCGAAAGCTTCATCTGCCACGCGTTTTTTACCCGACTGTTTGTTCTGCGAAAGACTCCCGGGAAGCACGGGTTTTACGACACCCCTCACAACATTGCTGGCCGATGTGTCTTGCTCACACTTCGGTACAATCTTGATGATCCGATCTTCCATTCTTTTAAGTCGTTTGTCTAACATCGCCATATAGTCTGTCCTCGGCGCGGCCTTGCGAGTAGTGACTTTGTATACGCAAGGAATTCGTGAGCGAAGACAGTGCTTGCACGCAGGTTTCTCTCCAGAGCAACGTATTTTCTTCCTCCGGCAAGCAATGCAAGCCAAAGGCAGCCGTTTCCTCTCCTTGCCCGCCTTCGTTTTTAATTCACTCCAGGCTGGTGTAGGGTCTGCCTTATTTTCCTTTAATTTGCCTCCAAGCTCAGTGCCATCGCTAGGTGCCGCAGTGGAAAGGCCGAAATCATCCGACATGTTATCGTCAAGTGAATTGGGACCGTCGTGAGGGCTTTCCTGACTGCCCTCATCGGACCCATCGAGGCTTCGAGGCCTTTTGAGGGAGGCCTGGGCACCACTAACCGGAGCATCCTGGCGACCCAAAGTTGCCGGAGCCTTCTTCTCTCCAACCGAGGGGTTAGAACTAGGATCTGGTGTAGTAAACAGGTCCGTCCCATGGTCATCAATAGGGACCATGTGCCCGTCTTCGCCTAGTTCTTGAAAAGGGAACGAGAAGTCTGGGAATTGCGCTGCCTCGAGCAACCCCTGTGCAGCAGCGTCATTACTGAGGATGTCATCCTGTTCGGTATGTAACGAGAATCCGTTTAAGTCGGTGTGATCAACCCGTGAGGGATGAGTTTCGGCCTCTTGGGCGACTTGTCCATCTGCATGCCCAGGGAAAGATGAGTTTTTTCGACATGACTGTTCCGATGACATGGCTACATATACTGTCCCACCCTCTTGGACCATTAGGGTGGAAGTTATTTATTTTACACAAGGGATGCGGAGCGCCTTCCCCCCGCCCTGGTTTCTATAAGTGTAGACGTAGGCCCGAGGGGCCAATAGTTATTGAAAAGGGCCCCGCGCAACCAGAAGTTCAGTCGTTGCGCTCTCGGACGTCCAGACGAAAAAAACCAAGAACGGTGTAGCAACGAGCAGGCGTGTCATGACAGTCGACGAGAGCTTATCCACGAGACAACATGCTCGCAGGGTGCGGTGCGGTGCGGGCGGGCGATGCGGGCGGTGCGGACACGCAGGATCGGGGAAGTAGGGTGTCGTGAATTCGGCGAGGAAGATAAGGTGGTGGCAGTGTGACCAGCAACAGCAGTCACAGGAAGCAGCCGTTGGCGACAATTGCTCTTCATTAAAGAGGGAGGGATACTAGTCTAATCTAGTAATGCAGGATGCAGCCTCTTTTTGCGGAGTATTTGCGTAGTCGGGGAAGGATTTTGTGGGGTAAGAGAGACCTCGATATTCTGCTTAGTCCTGTACAAGCGGATGTACCGATGGCACTTATCCTCTTTTTGGCGGTTTACCTAGCTCCTTAGCCTTTGGGCCAAGGTAAACGAGGATAGAAAGCCAGAAAAAAGAGAGAGAGAAGAATAAAAAAAGGATCTTCACGACGGTGATATTCAACCTGAAAGAGCCTCGGTCGTGTTGACTGTTGCGAAAACCAAATAGATACTCTTTCAAACCTGCAAGGCCGATTTCGTGCTTTGCAAAGCGATCATCTGTAAGTCTCTTCGCCGATCGGTCGCTGGTGTCTCCGGCTGAGCGGAGCTAGCAAACGGTTTTGTTGCAACGGTCAGGACACACGAGATGTCGTGCATACTAGGTTTACTGACCTAGGTAATTCGTATGCAGACAGACAGACCTCGTACCTCTTACTCTTCTGTCTGTCCAGGCAGTGCACCACCGAATAGGACGGCAAGGTTGCAGTGGGAAACAAGTGCAAGCTACGCGATGGGGAAAGCTAAAAGAATGTACAAAGTAAGTAGAAGGGGAGAAGAGAAACGGGCGTCGTCGCGTCGTCCTACGAGTAGGAGGTAGGTATCTACATACTACCTACTGTAAGCTGGCTGGTTTGGAGAAAAGATGGGGGGACCCTCAATAATCTCACCCACCAAGTTGAAGAGCACTGGCAGCTAATGAAGAGTCACGGGCTCTCGATTGGGTAGTGTGCTTGATTACATGTACTTCTTATGTGCGTTAATGTACGTCAACTAATAATGGTAAGCGCTTATGATACTTTCGAGGACGAAGCATGTACAGTTCGGGAGCACTACTCCTGCTATGCTGCGACCTACTGGCTACAGCATGACGGACAGGCGCAGGTTCCAAGAGCATGCGGAGATACACTACCTGCCCACCTTTACCGTAGCTTCGAGCTGGCCTCCTGCAACCTGATTGGGAACCTTATAGGTACTCTTGCTGTATAATGCTAGTTCTATTACTACCTACCCAAGGCAGGTAACTCTCTACGTTGCCGCCCTTATCTTGCATTTCCTACATATAGGTTGATGCCGTATGCTTCGGGGAGATATCGTAGGCCACCTATATAGAAAGTTATAACCTTGGTTTCATAGCCAACACGTCACCAAGATGTTAGAATCTCAAGGCTCTGACCTAAGTTCTCTTCAAGTGATGTCGACTTCCACTGTCTTTTAATTGGGGTTAATTGAACTGGAGTCTGGTGGCGGTATTTATGTTTGCTGTAGAGCAGTGGAGAAGAGCTTTCCGAGAAATCTCCTTCATGTCTTTCTTTCTTTAAGTTGATGAGTTCTCTTATAGTATACAGTATTTCTAACTGTCTCTCTAAGTCATTCATACAGTGTATGTGGTTTTAGGTACCTGGTACATCTGTACAGCTGTAGGTCAGTCAAAATCGACGTATTAGAAAGCAATTGCATGGATGCATTATCGATGCTTATTATCACCAAAACCCCTCCTTTCGTGTTACTTTTTTGTAGATCCCAAGACAGATCTGGAGATACCTGTATGCAAAAGGCGGCCTGAGGTTGCTAACTTTGAGGGATGACCAACAATCGTTTATCAGATAGAAACGCATGATGAAGCAGGGTGTTGTTAGATATTAGTCCGCCGCACGCCTACCCTTGGTTAGCCGGTTACTATTTATCTATTACTATTTGGACAGTTGATAATTATAATTAACTTGCTATCACTATTTAGTAGGTCGTCTAAGTCCGAACATTATTAAATAGGTTGAGTTAACTTTATATTTACACCGGAGATGTACAGGCTGAGGCGAAATCTGGGGTAGGTATCAAAAACCTAACCACATTACACCACACCCCGGGAGGCGGTGATGCATGAAGCTTGTTTGTTGACGGTGACTTCTTTCTGATAAGGTACGTCTAACTAGGTACATACCTAATAAATATGGCGAGGCAGGCAGGGTCCGCCCTCTTAAAAGCAAAGCTACCGGTATGATGCCGTGCTTAGTGCTTATATGCTATACTGCATTTAATCAAGGCATTTTATTCGAGACAACTTGCCGGATCAGGCAGTGTTCAATCCCAACACCGTCTCCTACTTCATTCTAACCCGCTAAATAGGGCTCTTTCATTTGTTCGGCGCTTTTAAAGCAGCCGCTCCTGACTTCCCTTTCGCATGGTAGCGAAATATCCCTGTCACCCTCCCTCACTCACAACCTTGAATTTATTGCCATCATTCAGTTTTTATTCATTCATTCGTGTAGCTAATCGTCTCAGCAAGATTTACCCTCTTACGTCCTCCTAATATCACGGATGTTCCTGTCACTAAGGTCTTTGCTTCCAGTGACAGTATCTATACTTACTGCTGCACTATACAGAAGGTCGAGACGCGTTGATATACCTACCCACCTAAATTCGAATGCTTTACGATGCATCTAAACACGTATAGCCATAACACCATCGCCAATGCAGAGCTCGTGATATTTGGCAGGTCAAATCCCTGCGTCACTACAGATTAGTCACTATCTTTCAATACTATGCACGCTTGTAACGTGATGTGACCTAAGCAGCTGGACTTCAACCTGGACAGCTCCCACGCCAAGACATAGCAGCCATGGGAACCAACACATTACAGCATGAAATGACACTTATGACGCTGGCCTGGGTGAAGCTCAGAAAAACTATGACTGGGTAATTGCAATACTACTATGTAAATGCCTTGTATAGCAACATACTTCATATGAAGGCTGGTATTCGACTCAACTCAGATTGCCTACTTATCTGTGCTGTCCGTGGCACAGTCCAGCGGAGAATCATTGCCCCTCGGGGGCGGCTTCTTCCGAGGATGCTCTTCTTCTGTTCATCTAGAACAATTTCCGGGCTAATTCTCCCTGGGGCTGATCATATGTGGGAATCTGGGGTAAGGATGCTGTGAGCCTACCGCTTTCCTGCCTGCCGCCTGTCTTTCCAAGCTTGAATCAGGTCATCCTACCTATAGCCGCATCAGTTAGGGGATCTAAACTAAGATTCTCTACTTAGCTGCTGAGGTATGGTTTCCGTTACATCCGCCAGAGCGAGCCGAGAACCTGAGCCGAAAACGGGAGCTGGGTGCCTTTGAACTTAATAACCGACGATTCAGGCCATTTTATACATCCTCCACAAGATGCCTTGGCTAGAGCTCGAGGGATTGGTCGGTCATCTCTTCTTCCTCTCTGGCCATGGCTCCTTACCTTCCGTGGCCCACTGAATAGCCCTTTTAACTACATCTTGCATGCCCTGGACTATCATGTTCCTGGATTCTTCTGTCGCTTCGGGGCCCACACACAAGGATGGTAGAGTTTCGTACCAGAGCAGGAGGACGGCACTACCATCAGCGCATATAGAAAGAGAAAATATTCTTAATTGCTAGGTACCATACCACGTGAGCGGCTTGCCATGAGAAGCAATAGCGTAGCATCGCTGAAAGGTGTCTGGTTAAGGCGCGTCCAAAACAAGTGCTTCCCGACTAGCCCTATTTTTACTTCGCGGCGAACCATCCCCTTTGGCTTCGGAAAACTTATCGGACATTGTTGAACTGAACTCGCTCCGTGCATTAAGCTAAAAAGAACATGCCGCCGATATCAGTGTGGACAGGCAGCACAATAGGCCTGTTGTCGTCGCCGCCGTAGTCGGGATATCGACTTACATAAGATCCAACACTCATTATCTCCGCATTTCACATTCCACTACAGGGCAGGCACTGCACGGCGAGGTATATTCGAAAGTGTGGTTTCACCACATAATGTGTCCTGCAGAGGCCCTAAGGCATGTGGCCCAACAACAACAATAAGAGCGTGGCCAAATGTAGGGAAAGTAGGCGTGCGAGACATCATACTAAATCGAACTCGGCCCGTTAGGGAAGCTACTCTTTGGGTTGGAGTTGAGAAATTCCCGAAATGGCTGGGGGGAGTGAGCTCTTCCGTGTAATGTGTGCGAGTGTATTTTGCCGCCCTGCCCTACCTCTTTTATCGCGCATACAGAACCACTCGAAACAGTGGGAAGCAATGTCTCGACATATTGCAAATGACGTTTTGAACAGCAAGCTATATGTGACGCAAGGGTCACTTTTCTTTGGTTAGCCGATATATTCTTATACCCAGATGAAGTCAGCAGGCGATGAGAGTTGCCTTGTCTTGTCTCTCCTTATACCAAATAACTGTGGCTGATGTGATATACTCCATTTTCTGGGCAGGCACGGTACTTGCCTAAGGGAAGCCCGGGCCTCTTATAACCCAAGAATTACTCACACTTACGCACGGAAAAACTGGGATCGCCGGGACGAAAGGCTACTGGTTAGCTGCGCGTTGCCTCATCTATCGGCTACACTAGGTTAGACAATATTTAAGATATTATCTTTCTTGAGGATGTGGCATAGTCTGTCCTCCCGGCTCCCGATATTTGTGACAAATTGCTGTTATACTTAGGCCAGAGCCACCGCTTTATTGTGAGCATCGCCGCGATTATTATCTTCATCTCGAAGGAGTAAACCTTGCGCAAAGACTCTAGGTTCCGTCCGATACCAGTCTCGTGTCTAGCATCCCTCGCTGCGAACAAAATGGGTGAGTACTGTCGAACGGCTTACTAGAGATTCTATCCGTCTGCGAAGCCCATGAACCAAACCGCAAGACTGCGACACGACAGCTTGAGGCTTTGTTGTCTTGACGTGGAAGATCATACCTACCATGAAATCATACTGGCACAGGTCCCGGGATCGGTCGCAGAGCTAGCGAAATAGCACCTGTATTGCCCTGACCTCTTCTGCGACGTCTGTCATTGCCTAGTTCACGCCACGGTGGTTGAATTGGCATATATAGACTATAAACGCATCAAGACCTGAGATGCGGATCGGTTGCAAACCAAGCCACTTATCCCGGCCGTGCTACGACTGCCTGCGCCATATATCGAACATTAGACTGGGGTGTCAGGGTGGTCGTATCGTCGGGACTGGGACTGGGGACCGGGAAGGGGAAACGAGACTGCCGGAAACAACGAAGGAATGCCGCGAGGGAGGGACAATTGAAGATTTATGGGCTTCTGGTTAAGCAGGTATCTATATATATACCTATGTGTGTGTTCGCGAGTCTGGCGTGGGCGTGCCCCTGGCAGAAGAGAGCATAGATATCTTACACGTACGTAGCTCAATAAGTAATATACTAAACTTCCGCTCACACCTCCTATCGCGTTTGTGAACTGCATGGCGATTATCAGTATTTTATCCAGAAATTCCAGTACAGAGCAAGGCAGGCGGACAGGAAATAGCGCAAATAATTCTGCGAGTTTCATTCATTTTTCTCCCCATTCTAATAATTCCGAATACCGCACTAATCGACCGGCCGCCGAATCTCTTTCGTTTCGTTTTCAATTATACTATCCTTTACCTAGGTAGACGAGTAGTTTCGGGACTTCTCTTAGCCCTGCCTTTCTCCTATACAAACAAACAAACTCCAGATAATGCAAACAGAAACAGAAAAAGGCGCCCGCTCAAAAAAAGGGTCGAAGCCGAATTCCTCTATCCAGCCCCCGGGTAGGTCAAGTTAGGCTATGTCAGGTAGGAGAGGGAGGATCGGGACCTAATACGCTATACGCTAATCCAGGTAGATCAGATATTATCCCCCTTTCCTTCACTTTTCTACTTCTCACTTATTCAACATACACAGGGATACCATAGACACACACCGCCGCAGCAGTAAGGTAGCGGAAGCGACAAGCGTCCGTCCGAGCTTTCGCCACAGCTTCGACCAGACTCGTCCTCTCCCTACTCCTTCCCCTTCCCCTTCCCGCATCATCTACTCCTTTCTTCCTACTACCTCCCCTAGAAGCAGTAGTAGCTCTCCCTTTCCCCTTCGACCCCTTCTCCGAAGCAACCGCAAACGTCCCTCGCGGCATTAGACCCCACTCCTCGAACGTGGCAGCCGCAAAACGATCAATATCGCGATCCGTGACATCCCAAAGCGTGCCCACGACTGCGGGAGAGCCCGCTAACATGTAATTCCAGACGGGGCCGTAAAGTTCAAAATCGCCCGCGTTGATCAGGGATGCGGACGAACAGCCCATGAGCAGGGCCACGGCACGGCATTTTTCGAGCTGCCTGATCGTTCGGCCGCGGATATACTGCGCACCGGAGCCGTGGCCGAAGTACAGGAGTATGTCCTTGGTTGTGAGGGCTGACTGGAACTCGTCTTCCGTGGGGGCGCGAGACTCGATGGCTTGCCATGCCGGTGGTAAAGAAGAGAGGGCGCGGCCGAATGTTGCTTGCGTCGTGGTTAGGTCTGCGGATGGGTTGAGAATGTACGTGCCCGAGTTGGTGGATACGTAGTGTCCTGTACGGGAGGATGATGAGCCGGACGATGCATCTGTATCTGAGTCTTGTTCAGATTCAGTAGTAGAGTTCTTATTATCGGCCCCTGCTGATGAAGTCGAGGCCTTCGATTCCATAATAGAACGCCGTAAACAATCGAGCGAGGGAACACGCGAGACGGCCAAGCCTTCTAGACACGGGAGCGATTCCCAGGGGAAGACGTGCAAAGACTTGTCCAGGATAAGAATCGTATGCGTCCCTTCCTGTTTCTCCCCCCTCTCCTTCGCCATGGAGTGATACGCATGTAAAGCGTCAAAAGTGTCGATGACCATGGCGTCGAAATCGATCTCGTCGTACGCGTTCGTCTCGCCGTGAAACTGTAGAACATCCACGACAAAGTACAGTAGATCCGTCAGGGGCTCGTCAAAATCGCAATCAGGTGCCGTAGCATCTCCTAGGCCAACAAATAGTTCCAGGATTCTGGGGTCCAAGTTGACTCTTGTGGGTGTAGTCTTTACTTTTCTTCCCCTGACTTGTCGCCGGGAAGGCAAGTATTTGTCGAGAATGACGTGGAACGTCTTCTGGAATCTTGCCAGGAGATCCGACCTCTGGTGATGTTGGGAAAAGATGCCCTTAAACCCGCCAAGCCACATCTCCTCGATGGTACTAAGAAGTTGCTTCAGGCGCTCGTCAAGTTCCTCGCGCTCCGCCCACCATGCCGTCTTAGCCTCCGGCTGGGTCATGTCCCGGGCGTCGTGGCAAGTGCGGTTAGCCATTTGTATGATATCCAACAGTTCGGACCGTCCCTGCTGGAAATCGAATATCTCGGTATCGGCATCCCGAGAATTGGCGCGTTCGAGTGGCAGACGTAGCGCGAAAGGGCTGAATCCCGCCTGTAGCTTGGTGATGCATAGATCGTGCTTGTTCTCGCTTAATGAGACTGACACGACGTCCCAATTCTTGGGAATGATATCAACGTATTCTCTCTGGAACCGAGTCATATCTATCGAGAATCCGAGACTGGAACGCCTTGGGCTTTGGCTGTCAATGACCATCGGCCAAGCTGCTTTGGTGTCTTTCGTTGCGTCACAGCGGTTTGCCTTTCGCTCACGACGCCATGTTAAGTTCCGAGCTAGTTCGATAGAGCAGGTGGCATGCGCAGGATGACTTGTACCGTTCCCTAATGAGCTGGTGTTCGATAGCAGCACTGCAACCTTCTGCAGGGCCGCCGCAATCTTGTGAACTAGAACACCGTTTCCATTTCGTGTTGCTATTGAATGGGCCTCTAACAGGTGCTCCTCGGCATCATGTAAGTTTTGCACGAAGCCCTGCTTCTCATGCTCGGACGAGTGAGCCTTGCGAGCCGGTGATGCTGGTCTTATAAGTGCTTGCGCATGCGAGCCCTTGTCTCTGGAGGCCATGGCCACCGAAGGGAATGAGAGCGTGGAATCTTGGATGAAGGAGAAAACCGAATCGGTCTCCATTTGCTGCAGGCTTTGCCCGATAAGGCTCATTCCCAGAACAAAGTGCTGTTGCAAGAGATCTAAGGGTAGCTTAGAGAGCTGAGCTGCGCTCCGTAGCGCTGTGATTGCAGCTGTCCAATCTTGGCTCTTGATAAGAGCTAGAGATCGTGAGTGGAGAATGGACGCTTGTAATGATCGTAACAGAGCGTCTTCTTCTCGAGCCACTTTGATAAGTTTCACAGGCGCTTTTACTTCTTTAGCTCCGGCCCTTCTTGTTGGCACTCTGGTTGGTACCGAACCTGATTTCGTGGTCAATTTCGTCGCCCTTGTTGCTCGGGTTGCCAATCTCAACGGTAGTGTTGCCTCTTTGAGCAGGGCTTTTGTAGGTCTAGTTTGTGACCCATCCTCAGCTGTACCTTCTCCCTCAACAGGCTTGCTCTCTAGATCTTGAAGCATCGACTCGGCGCTCTGCAGTAGCGTTGCGCCGCAGTCCTCTTCTTCAGCTTCTCGGTAGACGGAAGCAGCTTGACATAATGCCGTAACAGTTTCAGAGGATGGCTCCGAAGCAAGCAGCAAAGGTCTGATATTGCCAAGCAGCACCACCGATTTTGCCGAGTCGCCAGCCATCAACGAGACTGACGCCATCCACGTGGTTGCTTGGGCAAGATAGTATGAAGAGCCCATACTCTCGGCAATCTTCTGAGCTTGCTCTGCGTAGTAGGCTGTTTCCTGGTACATGCCCAGGTGGGCGTAGGTCGAGGAAAGCTGTTGGGTAAAGCGGTATAGTGGATGGACCAATACCCAGAACTCTGGCCCCGTGTTAGCCCTGGCAATGTCGATATCGGACATGCGAGAACTGTTGAAGCTGGAATCCTCCTCTAGAGAGTCGGTCTGTGACAGGCCCTCCCCAATAACATCGGGTGTAGAGTTCCTGCACTGCTCTAGCTGTGACCAGTCATTGAATAGAATTTTAACGGCCGTTTTTGCGAGCTTCAATGCGCGATGGTTCTCGCCCCGTTCTAGGCATAGATTTGAAGTCAAGAATGAGGCGTATGCGATGGCAATTTTGCGGTTGACTTGTCTCCACCTCCTCTGATTCTGATTTGCAGCAGCCAGCACCGCGTCACGAGCCTCTGACAAGTGTTTCTCAGCCTTATCATAACAGCCAACGGCGAGGTGATATTCTGCTGCAGAGAGATGGAAATTCGACGCGATCTCACTCGACACCTCTGGGAGGTTGACGCTGTCCATAGTGCTTTGCAGCAGTTTCTCAGCCTTGGCGGACTGGCCAAGAGTGACATACTGTAGAAAGAGGCTGGAGCTATGCAATATGTGTAATTCAATGTTGTCGTCAATGGTAAGTTGCGAAACTTTTGTAGACAGCTCCATAATGTCGGTCGAAAGACTTTGAAATCCCTTCATCCTTCCAAGGTCTACTAGAGACTGAAGGGTCCTAAGCAACTGTTGCGGATCATCAACCCGGTCTGCTAGTTGGCTAGCTGTTTGGCAGTTGGATATTATGCGCTTCCATCCAGATACGGCTCTTTGGATGTTCTCCGATTCGAACTTTCCACAAGCCATTCCGAAGAGGCAACCTGCTAAATGGCGCAGATAGGGAAGGTAACGAGCTAGACGTGCATCTTTCCCTAGATCTTCATCTTCAAGTTTAATTAAGACCTGGTCAACGTCTGCTCGTAACGTGTCGACCTGAGTGTTTGAATCTATGTTCGCAACGAGTAGTGCCAGCAATGAGCGAAGTCGCCTGATAGGATACTGCTCAATCGAGTATGACTGCAGGAGATTTATGACGGTCGAATCCGAGTTGTCCAGCCCTTGCGAGCTCTCCATAAGGATGAAGTGTAGATCATGTTCCAAAGCAGTTGCTTTATCTTCACCCGTGAGCAACCAGGTCCAGTCCCGCGCTTTTCGTTCGAGTTTCGCCAGGTTGCAGACTGTGCGTGAGAGCAGTTCGGTGTCAGGGTTGAGGCGCCACGACTTCTTCAGAGGTTCAGATGCGAGGGAGGATGTTATGGCCGCAACAGTATCGCAGCGGACTAGGTGGTCCCTTATGGAACGAAGTGCGTTGATGGCATCGTTTTTCCGGTTGGACGCTTTGCATACTTCAACAAATATTTCCCACTTCTTGAGGAGTAGTCCTCGGGTTTGCTCGACCTCTGATCGTTCTTTCAGACTGTCAATTGACCTTTTCAGGGCCCGAAGCGAGGAGGCCTCTGCATCCTCTGACGCTAGCTTGCGAAAGGCGGAGTGCTGCTGGAAATATAAATGAGAAATCTTAACGTGATATGAAGCGGCTGGATTGCTCTCGAAGGAAGGTTGCCCTAAGCCGTCTATGTATTCTAACAACAGCAAACAATCCTGGAGCAGAGCATCCATGGCTTCCCATGTCAGTCTGTCTTCATCCATCTGAGTTTTTGTGAGCAGTAGAGCAGCGTCAAGGATCTGACGTTGATATTTAGATAGGAGCTGACGTCGCTGCTCGAATCGGAGAAGATCTTTGGTTGCACTGTCTGACGAGGGCGGTTTACCAAGCCACCGAAGAGCAAATCGCGGCAACTGGTTAATAAATGTCCCCAGAAGTTGTTGTTCTTCTGTCAACTCCTTAGTGCTAGAAGGCTGCTTGGTAATGATATTACACACAGCCTTGCGTAGGAGACAGAGATTAACCAACAGGTCGTCCAACTCCGCGATGCTGCCGCTCAATGTTCCTTGCATCCCATCCAATACTTGCGTCATAAGCTCCTTGTCTACCTTGATCGAATCTTTCAGAGACAAGGCAAGGAGCTGAGCAGTAGCTGCGCAACGTTTGGCAACAGAATCTTCGTCTGGGCTCATGAGGCCGTTCAGTCTAGAACCCCAGTGCTTGGCCTCCTTTGAGTTTCCTGATTCTTGAGCAGCCATGACCGCTAGCTGGTATATCGGAGCCAACGATTCTTTGCATGAAGGGGTTATCTGAAAGCCATACTCATGTATTTTCTCCCATACCTGCCGAAAGGCAGCTATAAGTCTCGGGCCGTGTTCAGGTAAGACTCTTCTCCAAAACGCGACCAAGCAACGAGAGAGCGGAAACAGGATGTCTTTGTTGATATCACCCATTTGACCTGAGATCTTCCATGATTCCAGGCGGGTAATCAACCCTAGCGTCTGAGCCTCTAGTGCTACAGCGGGAGAAGGGTTGAGCCTCGGTTCCTGAGCGGCCTTGTCTTCCTTGGTAGCTAAACTTGGAGTTAAGTGCAATAGTGTCTGTGATAAAGCTTCTAACTGTTTTGCAATCTTCAGCCGTTCGGGCTCTTCGCTCTGGGCACGCGCTAATAGAAGGCTCAGAGGCGATGACGGGTTGTTCGGGCGTAGAAAGGGTAGTATCGCTTCTAGAGTTGTTACCCTTTTTAGTTCATGAAACATTCGAAGGGTTTGCAATTGGGTGTTGATAATAAAGCTAAGAAGAGGCTCAGAATAGGGGCCAGGGGGGTAATCCAGGAGGTCGGATAGAGTTTTGGGTGGTGCGTTTGTGCTGTTGGCTGATGTGTTTTTCTTCTTGTGTTCATCGCCAATAATCATACTTTCCAACCTCCTCTTCAATATGCGCGATTCCTTTACCGCATGGTCATGGAGGTTTAGTATAATGAGCTTGGAGATCAGAGCCGACATGCCACTTTCAAGCTGAAGCTTGGGAAGTCTTATTGCAGCAGAGTCCTGCAAGCTCCTCAGCGTCGCGAAGGCTACCCGGGCGCATTCCGCAAGAGACAGACAGCCGGTTGAAGCAGTTGTAGGTAGCGAGTTCGTTTTTGCTGCAACAGGCGTGGAGGAGACTCTGTTTAGGGCGCGTGGCTTGAGGGGAGTCATCGGGACTGAGGTTGATCTCCGCAGTCGCGTTCGAGCGGTAGGATTCGTCGCGTCGCTTGTAGTTGAAGATGGTGCTGGATTTAGCACCGGTGCCGCCTTCGCAGCCTCTCCTAGAGCTTTCAAGGTAGCATTCACTACCTTTGTGGCTAGCGACGCCTTCTCTTTGGGGCCCCAGACGCCGGTGTCATCGCATACATCTGTTGTTTGGGCTGGTGTAGACGTATTTCTGGTTCCTTTCTTCGTAGCTTTTGTTGTCGGGGGTTTTGTTTTGTTTGCGACTCGGGTGGCTTTCTGTGAAATCGATCTAGGAGGTTTCGAGGGTTCGTCGTCTCTTCCTTGTCTTTCTTGTAAAAGTTCTTTTAGTGAAGCAGATATAGCTGGCGTACATGTCGATGCAGACGTGATAGCTGACCGAATGGCATCGGCCTGTGCGGTATAAGAATCCATATGTTAAGTCGTGTTAAGGTGTCGTGAATGTGAAATGGGTTCTTGTAATCATATCGTCATGAGGAAAAGACTGCAATATACAGAATTCAAAACGCCGAGCCCATGAATACAAATCACAGGAGCAGACAAGACATGTCGTTGTCGCGTTGACGATTAAACTAAAAGAGCGTTAAAAGACCAAATCTACCTAAGGATGAATTCAAGGACGACGTTCAACATACCTACAGCAAGCATTACCACTGGTCTTTCTAGACCGGGGTATGGATATTGCTGCCGATCTGTGTACTCGTGTATGGCTGCAGCTAGCGCGAACTGGGAGTGTGGAGCTAAGTTTTGTGTACTTAGCTTCGATAGGGCAGTACATGTCGTCACAGCAACCCGTAGCTTCCTGACCTGGCTGACTATCAGCATCTGTGGGGTGCTGTTTGATGGACGTTGACTGTCCAATCAGACGGGACTGAACTTATTTCTTGCCAAACCCATTTAGTCTCCAGCTGTACGCCGTAAAGGCTCAACCTTCAACTTTGCAGCAATCTCTTGCAAGGTTCTTATTTCTAGCAAGCCACACCATTTGGATCATTCAAGACGTTGATTCCCCCCAAAAAGCACCTTACCCTGCGCGCTAGTGTCATCGCCTGATTGTTTATTTTCAGAGTGGTGGCTACAATGGAGAGATCCTTGATTCGCGGTGCTCGTACAATTTACACCAGAGCCCATACACCCAGGGTTCACACATTAAGGGCCCTGCAACCTGCGCCATCTCACGACCGACAACACCTCCAGATCCGACACCAGAGTTCGGCGCCTAACATTGCCCAGGTGTCCTTTTGGAAATCTCTGATACCGAAGCCTCTCCGTCCTAAGCCGAAATCGAATATCGACTGGGGCACACCAGACTCAGTAAGGCCGAAGCCCAAATCTAAGGGGTGGAATCCTGCCACTTTTTTCATTGTCATTTTCCTTTTTATCGGCTCAATGTCCATCCAGATGATCGCGCTCAAGAGAGACTACGCCACATTCATGCGACGAGCCGAGGCGCGCATTGGTGTGCTGCGCGAAGTTGTGGAAAAGCTACAGAGAGGCGAAGAGGTGAATGTCGAGAAGAGCCTAGGAACTGGTGATAGAGAGCAAGAGAAAGAATGGGAGGAAGTCTTACGAGAAATTGAACGAAGCGAGATTTCCAGTAAGAATACGAAGAAGAGCACCAAGACCAAGACCACCTCTACTGCCTCGACAACGCTAGAGTCAATACCCGAACCGGCGCCCACATCGCCAACGGGCACCGACGCAACAAAAGCCAAGGCGAGCTATTCAAACTTCTTTTAAAAAATTGTAGCTCCGACTTGCTGCGCTTTGTACAATGCATAACTGATAGGGCGCCATGTGTTTTTTATTTTTTCTATCTAGGATAACAAGTCCTTGAAGACAACAGCACCGTGTTGTTCTATGGCGTGGCCAGAAGTTTCATGAGCCGCCGCGGCCGTAGGTGACCGCCGCACTTTCTCTACCAGAGCGGGTAGTAGCTCATCAGTAGACATCTCTACTCTTGCGCCTCGAGCACCCGTTTGACTTGGATCAAGATCAACAAAGAACGCATCCTCGCCTCTCACCCCGCCGAGATTGACAATGCCAATAGGTTTATTTTGGCTTTGGGCCTGCTTGGCTAGTCTCCAAGCAGAGTATGTAGCCAACGATGTGCCTAAGACAAGCAGCCTATCGGCATCATCAATCGCAGTTTCCGCTGCCTTCTTGATAGGCTCGCGTATGCTCTCACCGAACATTACGACGGCTGGCTTTAAGATGCCCGCCGTGCTGTTCGCTGCCCAGGCGCCGTCCGAGTCGACCTCCACAGTCGCACTAGTCCCATCGCCCATGGTGGGAGGGTGCGCTAGGCATTTCGGACACGCGGGGTAGCGGAAAGTTGTATAAGGAGCGCCCGGGATATCAACATCGCCATCAGGGTTTGTTTTCATACCTCTGGCACGACGCTCATCGGGATTTTCTGTGTCTAGAGCACCAGTTGCCAGCACTTCCTGCAAAAAAATGGCCCAGGCTGGATTAAGCCTAGCTAACTCATCTTGAAAAGCATCGCGCGGGAGCTCCTCGTTACAAGATGTACAGACGCATGACCTTAAATACCCATGTAGCTCGATAGTTGGAAGATTAGGATGGGCCTTTGAATGAAAAGAATCAACGTTTTGTGTTATGACGCTCTGAACTAGGCCCAAGTCGCCCAATTGTTTAATAGCAAAGTGGGTTGCGTTAGGCTTAGCCTTGTGCAATGTTGTCCAGCCCAGAAAGCTTCTTGCCCAGTACCGTTTTCTTGCTTCGTGGTTGCCCAGAAATTCGTGATAATAGATGGGGCGATATGTTTTGTTGACGCGATAGGTGCCCTTATTGCCTCGATAGTCCGCCAATCCACTGGCAACGGAAATACCGGCACCGGTCAAGACGGCTGTGGACGGACGTGACCCAGACGACGAGGGGACTGTGAGAAACTCCTGCAAGGCTGCGAGTGCCCCAGATACAGTGGCGGCAGTCTTTGGGATGATCGTCGGAGCCGCTAACACATCCGTGTATGGAATGCGCATGTAAGGCTTGCGCATTTCTGGGTCATTGACCGGGCAATGCTTATGTGTAAGTAGGTACAAGGCTCAAGGAAGTGAGTTATATGATACACCTGGGCGACTTTAAAGCTTCTTATCCACTTATCGTTGACAATTCTATAATATTGATGATATTATCTAGTACCAAGGTAGTTACAGATCGAAAGAAAAAATTATATTGTGAACTACCTAAGTAGTAAAGTAATGAAGTCATTGCCAGAATCAATTAGACGAGGCGGCTTTTGTCAGCCTCAGCCTGTTGAACCAATTACTTATGTAGGTCCACTTACTAGTTAACCAATGTAGATTACCGCCAATACCGCTACCGTAAGTGTATCTGCCTCAATTCACAAGATGAGGAGGCTAGGTAAGCTTTAGCCTCAACTGTACCTACATCTAAAAAGAACCAGCCACGTGGTATCATCGGCTAGATATATGTATCACCTGCATAGTGAGTACGAGGCCATCATCCAAACAATCTGTCAAGGTAATAATAACAGGAATTTCATTAGTACTTTCACATAGGCATTTCCTGCGCTGATAATGAAGGGTTGCGGTGGGAGAACTGACCGGACCGGAGCTAGGCTAGGGTGGGTTAAACCTGTATGCACTATAGCATAAGGGGTAACAAAAACAGGGGTCTTTTTGTACCGCAATCGAGGGGCTCCTTTTGGTTGGTACTACCCTGTGAAATTCAACCCCATTTACCTCTACCCCTTGTTGTCGGCTTTGTGTGGAAGCCGGACACCATACCATACATTGAAACACTACCTTAAGTACCTGCGTACACCACCCAAGGAAAACACTGCCACCATGGACGTATAGCAGGCCATGTCGCGAGGTCATCCTAATTCGCTTCTCTTCTCCCCTTGTTCAACTCCATCGTGAGGTTGTTTTCTATTCAGTCTTCACCCCTGTATTGACTTGGTCTGCTGAAAAGGGGCGCAACCGTTGGAACTCTCCGTCTTTAAATCCGACTGGTCGGACTGTCTCGAAACGATCAAACGATTGTCTCAAAAGGAAGGACGTACCCGGGATACTATACACCACCTTTTCCATTGGATGACGCCCGATCACGAGTTAGAAGGTCAGATACACTTCGGCGAGAGTCGAGGAAGAAGCGAGAGTGCGGATAGTGTTCTACCTGGGAAAAGAGTCCGACTGATTCACCGGTGATGGCTTCGACACAACCAGTTCTCCCGTATTTGACGCGGACAAATACCAATCAGTCCCTGTCCAACGGCGCTGGCGGGAACCAGCGTGCATCTCTCTCATCTTTTCCTTCGTCGCGATCCAACTCGGCTTCCGGTTTGTCGCATCCATCACGGCCCCACGTCATAGATACCGATCGAACATCAAACCCGAGCTTTAAGTCCAAAACCTCCTCCTATGAGAGCCAGACCATTGTATCCGAAGACTCATCCGTTTCTATCCTAGCGAGAAATAACCCAATATCTACTTCCCCGAGAAAACTTCGTTCCCAATACCCACGAGAATCATCTGAGAACCATGTCGAGTACATCCTGGTGGCTTCATTCGACATCGACCGTGGCCCGGTCATGGAGCACCAGTTCCCCGTTGCTATTACCAGTGACGAACATATGCTGGCGGAGTTGATGTTACCAGATCAAGCTCATGCCCGTAATCAAGACTGGACCATCTTCTTTCTTCATAAGGACCAAAACCAGGAAGAAGAGGAGCAAGAGCAGAAGAAGAAGGATGCTCAGCGCCGAAGAAGGAAAAGGAGAAGAGACAGGGAAGCTGGAATCACTGAAGAGGACGAAAAAACTGTAGATGAAGAATATGAGGGTCATAGCGACATGGACGGCGAGGCTGATGATTGGGATGACGACGAATCAACCGACGAGGAACCAGAAGGAGGGGAAGGCCCTCCCTTAATCTACGTCTTGAATTTGGTGTACACGAAACACGACAGGACCGCCAAGAGAGGAGCTGTTGTCAAAGCTATGGCTATATGTACTCGACATCCGTTTCTCCATATCTATAAGGTTCGTCAGGAACACATTTGTGCAAGAATTCTTTTGTATTCGCCTTGTATTTGACCAATACTGACCTCGCATTAGCCCCTCCTTTTACTAGCATTAGAGGAGTACTTCAAATCTCCGGTGCAAGAAACATTATCGATGCTTTATGATGCAGTCAATGAGATGGACCTTTCCCTCATGCCAAAACTAAGCCTGCTAGAAAAGTATCTTCTACAATCTAGTGACAACAAGGACCTTTTTGTTGAGAAGTTCGAGCGGATGGCTCAAAAGCGAATTGCTGAGGACAACAGTAATCAGGTTGGCGAGCCGTTCGATGCAAGTAAGAGCCCACCTAAGCCCCAGGGTATATCCCGGGCAGGAACCAAAGCGCACCTCGAGGGCCAGACTGCCTATACCGTACCACGAGATACACACGAATTCGAAAGCAAGGTCATGTACAAAGGCATCCCGATACCTGTCAAAGTTCCGACAGCTACAATGCCAGAGACAGTCGGGGATTTCTCTCTAGTCAAGTTGATACAAAACTTTTCCGAGCCACATGCGAAGTCTATGCAACCTTTTGCATTGCATCCACACTTGACTACGAATGGCCCGAATACGCACCCGATCTTGGTTCTAGCCAATGCTCTACTGACCCAGAAGAGGATCATCTTCTTAGGGCACAATATGCCGTCCGGTGAAGTAGCGCAAGCTGTCCTCGCGGCCTGCGCCCTTGCATCGGGCGGTGTGCTCAGGGGCTTTACGCGTTTCGCGTTTCCTTACACAGACCTCACCAAGATCGACGACCTGCTCAAAGTCCCCGGCTTCATCGCTGGCGTAACAAATCCCACTTTTGAACTCCACCCGGAATGGTGGGATCTTCTGTGCGATCTCCCCAGCGGGCGCATGAAAATCAGCAGTAAAATCGAGCAGGCGCCCGTCACCGAAGGCTTGGTCTATTTCCAACAGCAGAATCCCTCCTTTGGAAACCTCCTTAGCGGATCTTTCAATACTTCCACAGACCTGACGGGAGATGTGGTGTTTATGAATGATATTCTCAAGAGCATATCGGCTAGACATGGCGAAAGAGTGATTCGAGCCAAGTGGCGAGACTGGGTTGTTAGGTTCACCCGCATCGCCGCTGCTTTCGAGGAGAGCGTGTACGGGGCCAGCGCATTGTATATAGGAGGCGACGAACATGAACAAATCACGGGTGGTCACGGCTTCGTGTGGCCGGACGAGGCATCCAAACAGAAAGAGCTTGCCGGTAACGTGTGCAGGATTGAAGGCTGGAGAAACACGAGGAGTTACTATAGCTATATCCAGGTAAGACGCCACACAAAGCAGTATCATATCTTACAGTTAACCCTTGTATAGGACCTCGCCCAGTTATATACCATCCGACCTCTAAAGGGCCTCGATTTGCACCACATGCATGATCGGCTACGTACACAACGTCTGACTCCACTCCAGAGTCGGGACATATACCTCTCCTTCGCCAACTCGGTTTGGTCCTATGACGAGATATGCCTCCTGCTGACGGTCGCCCCCGAGTCACACGCTGGTCTATTCTATATTGCTCTCGGGCTCTTCCACAAAGATCGCGACGTCCGGTTCAAGACATCGGAACTGTTGGAACGTATCGCGGAACACGAGGCTGGACAACACTGGTGGAAGGGACTCAGCCGGTACCAGAAGCTCGCTTTCCACCGCATCCGACGTGAAGTCGAAGCTGAGATGAGAATGAAATTAGAAAAGGAGGGGTTAGGTCCGGAGATCGGAAAGAGGATCAGCTAAATGTCCTAAGATCATCTTTCTATTCCACGCACCGAAATCAGCAGGTCGAAGTTTTTGTCTTCTTGTCTTCTTGTCATGATGATATCCCACACAGCTACTGCATAGTTTATATTACTTATTACACGATTTAGATTCCCTCGAGACGTACGTACGTTAGTCATATGTGGTAGTGGTATATATTTTGGGGCGGGAGGCAACATCTTGATAGTCAGAATCTTAACATTTCAAGCAAGAAATATCGTACAGTTTTGAAATGCGATCGTTTCGTAAACCTTTTCATGTATTACATCATAGTGCTTGCTTGAAACAAACCGACTCGTTTAATAGCTCCTGTTAGTGAGTAAATATTCGATTGTGCTTGGCCCGTTATATAACTACAATAAGAAGGATAGTAACCCCGTCCTTTTACAGTAAGTATTTGGCAGCATGATCGACGTGATCCTGGGCGAAGGTGGAGATGAAATAGTAGGAGTGGTCGTAGTTCTAGTAGAACTCTTGAGTCAGCTTATGTGCTCGCCATTACTTTTCCCATCACCTTGTCCACCGAGGAGGCAGACACTAAGGAACAATGAAAAAGAAGAAGTAGAAGAGATTAACAAGATGATTTTTTTTTTTTTTTTTTAAAAATTAAAAAATAAAAAAAATAAAAAAAAAATTTTCAAAAAC